>JAABUX010000247.1_pt1 | contig 92055 bp, 77 predicted proteins | sample 5561851 | NCBI WGS metagenome assembly JAABUX01 (sample SAMN10711883, study PRJNA513361) | rock metagenome | isolation source: Antarctica rocks | place: Antarctica: Victoria Land, Richard Nunatak red sandstone | collected 2016-01-03 | reverse complement strand
GTCCACGGCCGTCACGCCCCAGCCCTCCGAGGTCTGCTCCCGCTCCATCGCCGTCCTCCCGCTCCTCTCGTCCTCGTGCCCCCGAGTTTACTCCTTTCTCTCCCCGCGAAAAAGTGGCGCGCACCCAGAAAGCGGTCAGGGTCATTTAGTTTTCTCTCACGCCCGTTCTTTTCTCCCTCCTATGTAGAGTGGCACCGCCTGCGACGGTGCGGATAACGCTCGTTTTCATGCCTGATAGATAGGTTGGCAGCAATGAGTGCTCCGATGACGCCTGAGAACTAAATGGCCCTGGGCGCCGTGCGGCGCAACTTGACCCAGGGGGAGCGTGGTGCTACCATCGTGGTCATGCTTCATCAGAACCAAACCTTGCTCAACCTTCAGATAACCGACACGGAGATCGAGACGCTGCGCCGCCGCGTGCGCACCCTCCAAGCGGCGCTGACCGACCAATCGCATCTGACCAAGGCGCGCACGGCGCGGGACGCGGCGCTGCAAGCGTCCGTCCAGGCGAGGGAGGCGCTGCGCGCCGCGGAGACAAAGCTGAGCACGCTGACCGCTGCCATCACCAAGCTGGAGAAGCGCCTCTACGACGGCTCGATTCACAACGAGCGCGAAGCGCACAGCGTAGAAGACGAGTTGCGCCATCGCCGCGCCGAAAAGCTGGTCACGGAAGACAGTGTGTTGACCACGATGGAAGAGGTCGATACGACGCGGCAGGCCGCGACCGCCGCCGCGACCTCCTTCGACGAGATGGAGCGCGACCAACCCGGACGCATCTCCGCGCTTAAGGCCGAAGGGCGCGATACGATGGCCAAGATACAGGCGCGACAGGAACACCGTGTTGCTCTCTCCGCCGCGCTCCCGCCCGCCGCGCTGACGCTCTACGACAAACTGAAGGCCGGCCTCCAGCCCGTCGTCGTCTCTATCACGCCCGAAGGCTCGTGCGGCGGCTGCGGCGTCTCTATCCCCAGCGGTATGCGCCAGCACGCCGCCGGAGGCGCGATCGAACGGTGCATAAACTGCACGCGCATCCTCGCCTGAGCGAGGCCGGCTACCCCTTGTAGAGACTCTGTTCTTCGATCAGGACGCGCACGGCCTCGGGAACCTGATAACGGATGGACCTTCCCGCCGCGACGCGGTCGCGCAGGTCGCTCGACGACACGTCGATAGCGGGCACGAGCAGCGTCTCGACGTGGTCGCGGGCGCGCGGGTCGAGCGTCTCCAGCATAGCCCAGTCCGGCGCCCGCACCTCGGCGCGCGACATCACCACCAGGCGGACCAGACGTAGTATCTCGGCGGCGCCGAGCCAGCGATCCAGCGTGTTGGCCGCGTCGACGCCCAACAAGAAAAACAGCTCCGTGTCCGCGCCATAGGTCTCGCGCAGCAGGCGCAGCGTCTCCATGGTATACGAGGGCGCCGGGCGCTCCAGTTCGATGGTGCTGACGCGGAAGCACGGGTTGTCCGCCGTGGCCGCGCGCACCATGGCCAGGCGCTCGTCGTCGGAGACGCGCGGCGCCCGTTCTTTAAGCGGTTGTTGGTGGGCGGGAATAAACTCGACCACGTCGAGCGCCAAGCGGTCGGCGGCTTCCTGCGCCGCCGCGAGGTGGCCCAGGTGAATGGGGTCGAACGTTCCGCCGAATAGGCCGATCCGTCGCCGCTCCGTCACGGTCTCCTCACCCAGGAGCCGGCGTCCACGTCGACGCGGACTATAGTTACCAATGGACCGGAACCTGCGCCAGCTTAAGTATCGTGCCGAAAGCCACGACTTCGAGCGGCTGGCCGCTGCTTGTCGCGCGCGTATCAGGCAGGTAGCGGTGCGCCTGATCGGTCAGAAGGTTGCACTGCCCGGCGGAGTAAGAGCCGCAAGCCTCTGGTTTATACACGGCGAGGTCCACGTCGACCTTGCCGTTGTCGTTGGAAAAAACGGTCAAGAGCGACTGCACGGCGACGGTCTTGCCTACAGGCCACTCGGTCATAGGCAGCCAGTCGAGCGCGGGGGGGTCCAAGCCGACGATGTCGATGGCGCCCAGGCCGTTAGTGAGGTAGATCACCGGCGTGATCGGCCCCGTCACCGGAGACGAGAGCTTCCAGTAGGTCGTCATCAAGATATCGGGCAGACGCAGGTTCACCTCCTCGCGCCGCTCCAGCTTATAGCCAAGCAGTTGCAGCGAGGGGCCGAAGTTCACCCTCATAGCGTGGGGCAGCGCGCTTGCCGGCGCCGGGGAAGGCGTGATGAAAGAGTAGAAAGCAGTGGGCAATTTTCGCGGCAGGGTCGGGTTTAACGAGAGCCTCTCCAGCAGCACCAGGCCGTCGGAGGCGAAGACGACGCCCCATTTGCCGTCCACGGGCGAGATGTCGCCCCTGATGATGATGTGCTCCAGACTCCAGGAAACGGGGAAATTGTCGCGGCTGGCGTCCAGGGCGATGTAGTTGGCGTCGTGGTAGTCCGGGAACAAAAAGATGTTGCGCCGGTTAGAGAGGTGAGGGTTAAGGTAATCCCCGGCGGAGACGGACGCATCGGGGGGGATAAGCGTGAGCATATGGTCGGCGATCTTGTCGTGCGCGGTTTCCTGAGGAAACAAATAAGTGGTCGAGAGCGGGGTAAAGCCATTGGCGTTGGTGTTGGCGAACGAACCGACGATGAGCCAGAGGCAGGCGACCGACGTAACGACGGCCGGGGCGCCGCTGAACCTCTTTCCCGGCAGATGCGCCGAGACCCACGGGGCGACGCGATTGGCCACGAAGGCCGTGCCCACGATGGATGACACGACCAAGATGGGCACGAGTTCCGCCGGATAGTGTCCGAGGCCGCTGTACATATGGACATCGTTGGAAAACAAGATCAAGGCGTAGCTGGGCAAGCTGACGGCCAGCGTGAGCGGACTGAGCAGCGCGAGGTAGCCCGTCGTCATCAACATGCGGTGCAAAAATCCGATTTTCTGCGTGATCCAGAGGCTGCTGAGCACCTCGCCGGGGTGCTGAATCCAGAGCTTGGCCACGGCGGTGCAGGTCGCCGCGGACGCCTCGAGACTGTTGCTCCGGCCGTTGATCTTATATGGATTAAAGCGTCCACAGAATGGCGACCCATGGGCGTGCGGCGAAAAATACCGCAAAACGATCGCCGTCGCGAATACCGACCAGCCAATGGCCAGCACCGTCGTGGAAAGACCAAAAGACAGGTCGCCGTTGCGTCGCCAGATCCACAGGCCCATGAGGCCCACGACGAGACCGATCTCCTCCTTGGTACACGCGGCCAGCACGGCGAAGACGACGAAGCGCTTGTACTGGCGACCGTCGGCGAAGTAGAGCGCCCACAGCAGCAGACCGGCCGAGAGCGTGACGGGGTGGAACTCGTAGAGCACGGCCGCCTGCAAGGGAGGGGCAAGCACATAGGCCAGCGGAAAGGCGATCTGGGCTATGGCGAGGCGTAGATACCGTTTGGCCAGCAGAGCAACCGGGAAAACGCCCGAGGCTGCCACGATGGACTGGACCGCCAGCAGGTTGAGCGGGCTGGAGTGGAAAAAGTAGGGGATGGCGAGCAGCACCCAGATCGGCTCGACGTGGACGCTGAGGCGCGTGGTCGTGCCCGTGGCCTCGATGCCCGCCGCGGGGTGGCGCTGGTTGTTGAAAAAGAAGGGCCTGCCGTGTGCGGTGTTCCAGCCGGCCTGCTCCATGTTGCCCAGATCCTCGGCGTGGGGGAGGTAGGCACGGTAGCGCGCGTAGCCGAGCACGAGCGTGAACGCGGCGAACAAGATGGTCATGCCCCACAGCGCATAGGGGACGAGCGGACTATCCGGCGCCGCGAGGCGCGCCGCGAGCGCACGAGCGCGACTCAGGCGAAGGCGGTCGAGCGGGGCGATCGTGGGGAAGGGACGCCGTGCGACGACGGCGTCCTGGTTCATCGTCATGTCTGGGCGGCGCTTACTCTAGCACGCGCTTGATGCTGTACTCCGCGTTGGAGCGGTAGGCGAAGTTGCGCAGCATCTCGCCGAGCAGGCCGAGCGAGAACAACTGCACGCCCATGACCATGAGCAGCACGGTCAAGGTGAGGAGCGGGCGCGTGCCGATGCTGTGGCCGGCCACGACCTTATCGATCGTCAGATAGAGGCCGAAAAGCAGGCCGAGCAAGAACATGAGAGCACCGCCCGTGCCGAAAAGGTGCAACGGACGTTGAAGGTACCTCATAATGAACAAGACCTTCATGAAGTCGAGCATACCGCGTAGGAAACGCCCCGCGCCGAACTTGCTCACGCCGTACTTGCGCGGGTTGTGCTGCACCGGCACCTCGGTGACGCGGAAGCCGCGCCAGTCGGCCAGCACGGGGATGAAGCGGTGGAACTCGCTGTAGAGCACGAGTTCCTCGGTCACCTCACGGCGGTACGCTTTGAAGCCGCAGTTAAAGTCGTGCAGGTGCAGCCCCGTGGTGGTAGAGACGACTTTGTTGAAAACGCGCGAGGGCAGCGTCTTGGACCGGGGGTCGTTGCGATACTTTTTCCAGCCGGAGACCACGTCGTAGTCGCGCAGTTGGTCGAGCAACTTGGGTATCTCGCTCGGCTCGTCTTGCAGGTCGCCGTCCATGGTCACGACCACTTCGCCCCGGCAGCGCTCGAAGGCGGCCACGAGGGCGGCCGTCTTGCCGTAGTTGCGGCGGAAAGAGATCACGCGCACGCGGCTGTCCTGCTTATAGAGCGCGACGAGGGCGGGATAGGTCGAGTCGGTCGAGCCATCGTCCACGAAGATGATCTCGAACGACGCGGTGATGGGCTCGACCGCCGCGATGAGGCGGTCATAGAGTTCGCCGATGCTTTCTTCCTCGTTGTACACGGGGATCACGAGCGACATATCGAGGGTCGGCGTCTCCTCTCGCTCGGGCGCATCGTCGTGCCTACTGACGGGCCGCAGAAACGGCGATCCTTGCTGAGAAGAAGGCGGCATGGGCGTTGTCACGGCCATCACTTTGGTCCTTTTTGTTATCTAGGCTGGATCTCCAGCGCCGGATTTCCTGCTTTCAGAGCACGTGAAGGATAAGCTGGAGCCGTCTATCGATGGACGGGCCTCTTATCTTCATTACTATAACGCAGCGGTCTCTAAACGGGCCACCAACTCACAGGTCGTCTTCGTCGTCGGGGGCGAGCAGGTCGACGACCTCATAGGCGGCTTCGAGCGAGTGAAACTGCATGAGCACGATCGTGGAGCCGTCGGCGCGGCGGCGTACGCGCACGCGGGCGCCCAGGGCGCGGCGCATCCTCTCCTCGAGTACAGTGGTAGAGTCGTCGTCCGCGCTCCGCGTACGCGCCCGTCCCGTCCCCTCGGACGCGGCCAATCGCCGCGCCAGACGCTCGGTCTGGCGGACGCTAAAGGCGCCGGCCTGTACGGTCCGCAAGGCTTGTTCTTGTAGCTCCCGCGGGATGCCGAGCAAGGCGCGGGCGTGTCCCTCGCTAATGGCGCCGTCCATCAGGGCGTCGCGCGCGGCAGGAGCCAGCGCCAATAGGCGCAGCTTGTTGGTCACGGCCACGCGGCTGACGCCGAGCCGCTCGGCCAGTTTCTCTTGCGTCAGGCCGAGCGCCGCCATCAAGCCCCGGTAGGCTTCGGCTTCTTCGAGCGGCGCCAGGTCGGCGCGCTGGAGGTTCTCCACCAGAGCCAACTCGAGCACGCGCCGGGGCGACGCCTCGACGACGAGCGCGGGGATAACGGCCAGCCCGGCCCGCCGCGCCGCCTGCCAGCGTCGCTCACCGGCGACGAGTTCGTAGCGTCCGTCGTCGAGCCGGTGGACGAGGATGGGCTGCAATACGCCATGTTCGCGCAGCGACGAGGCCAGTTCGTCGAGCTTGACGGAGTCGAAGCGCTGGCGCGGCTGGTGAAGATTGGGCCGTACGGCGTCGAGCGGGAGCATCTCCACGCGCACGCCCTCGTTCTCCACCCTCGCCGCCTTCCCCTTCTACCGCGCCGACCGTTCCTTGTCCTACCAGACGGCGCTCACTCCAAGACCCGACCACGGCCACGGCTGTCAGCACCAACGATCGCGCGGACGCCGCCATCGAGGGCGCCGTGCAACTTACGTCACCCCTATAGTAGCGCCTGCTGCCCCACCTCTGTGGAACGAGACCGCCGGTTTAGCGCAGATGGAAGCTGCTATCGGAAGCATCCCCGGCGGTGGGGGAACGGTCTACCTGCCGCGACAGCGCTCACCCGCGCTGCGCGCGCGGCCGGCGCTCAGACCCGAGACGGCGAACGGAACCTCGAAGCTCTCCTCGATGGCCTCACCACAGACAGGGTGGTCCCGCGGGAGGCCAGCCTGTGATCACGCCGAGAGACGTTGTGAACGCCTAAGAAGATGCCTGGGGGACCCCACCGGTGAGTCGCGTCGGCGGTAGGCGCCCCAGGCTTCTGCTTTGTCGCCGAGGCGGCGCTCTCGGCGACAAAGCGTCATCGGGAGTGCCCAGTGCTGACGCACATCTTGGTTTTACCCTTGTTCAGCCAAGGTCTTGCGCGATCCAACCGGCTGCATCTATCCGCACGGATCCGTCTCCGATAAGCGTCGTCAACCACGCCTCGAGCGTTGCTAGTTCCGAGGCGCCAATCTGCTGTTCCCATTTCTCGCGCAGATCCTCGAAGATGGCTTCCCCCTGTCGCAAGACGTCAAAGCCGAGAGGGGTCACCTGCAGCCGTTTGCGACGCGCATAGTGGGGGTCCGCGTCACGCGATACGTAACCACGGTCGAGGAGGACCGCGATCGTCTTCGCCGCCGCCTGCTTCGAGACAGACAGGCGGCGACCCAAATCGGAGGCGCTATCGGCCCCGGCGGCGATGGCTCGCAGCGCGAAGTCGTGGACTGGACGGAAATCGTCGTACCCGCGCGCGGCCAGGTCGACCATCGCGGCGTCTACGAGCGTGCGGTAGCCGCCAAGGAGGAGGAGCGCGAGAGCGGCGCCAGATCGAGACATGCATTCAGAGTAGCAGGGCGATCGCCTATATAGGAGGAGTCGAAGGACTTTGAGCAGATAGGAATGATCCCACCCAGCTTTGCGGCGTTTGGCCTGAAGACCGATGCGTACTGTTACCTTGACAAGCACAACTGGACAAGGACAACTACGTTGTCTATAATTAGACAAAAAGGTTGTCTACATGAGGAGGAGTAACAATGAGCAGCGAGACATCGAGCGCGTCTATTCCTGGGATCACGCATCACACCGCGCACGTCAATGGGGCCACGATTCACTACGTGTCCGCTGGCGCCGCCGGGTCCCCGCTCCTGTTAGTCCATGGGTTCCCGGAGACCTGGTGGGCGTTCCACAAGCTCATTCCTTTGCTTGCCCTGAACCACCAGGTCTTTGCCGTCGACTTGCGCGGCTTCGGCGACTCGAGCAACGCCGAGGGTGACTACGACAGCACGACATCCGCCGAAGATTTGCATCTCCTCATCGGGCAGCTCGACGTCGGTCCGGTGCATCTCACGGGGCAGGACATCAGTGGAGCCACGGTCTTCCGGCTCGCGGCCACGCATCCGGACGCTGTGCGCAGCTTCACCGCGATCGAGATGGGTCTTCCCGGATTCGGGCTCGAAGGCCTGGGCGACATCACTCACGGCGGCTCCTGGCACATCGGCGTCCTGGCGGCGCCCGGCATCCCCGAGATGCTGCTCGCCGGCCGCGAACGGGCGTTCCTCGGAGAGTGGGCCTTCCCGGCCATGACCGCGGTTCAGGGGTCGATCACTGACACCGACATTGATGAGTTCGTCCGCACGTACTCCCGCCCCAACGGCTGGCGCGGAGCGATTGGTCTCTACCAGTCGATGCTCAGCGAAGGCGACAGCGTCAAGGCGCTCGCCGAAACGAGCCCACTGACCATGCCCGTGCTGGCGATCGGCGCCGGTGGTGGACCGTTCACCGCGGGAACCGTGAGCCAGATCACGGCCGGCGGTGTCACATCCGTGCAACTCGAAGGCGTCGGCCACTACGCCGCCCTGGAGGCGCCGGCAGCTCTGTCGAGCGCGATCCTCGACTTCCTGGAGAACATCGACAGGGCGTGAGGTGCGGCGATGGCGCAGGCCAACGGGCCTGCGCCATCGCCCACAAGCCGGACGCTAAGCGGGGCGGTCGGGGGCAGCTGAACGTGAGCACATCGAGGCTGCCAGGTGCGTCAGTCGTGCGTTCGATGAATCCAGACCTCTAGGGTTTCCATCGACGAACGTTCACGAGTCAGTTGTCAGCCTCTGCGTCAAGATCGGTGTGTCGCGTCTCATGACTCATGTCCGCAATCTATATAATGCGAACGGCGTTTGCGTTACATTGTGGTCAGGGCGCCGATCGGATATGCGCGCGTCTCGACCCGAAATCAGAATCTGGCGGGGCAGACCGACGTGCTCGAGGCGGCCAGCCGCGCTCCTCTCGTCGATAATGCACCCGTCGTAACCATGGAGAACCGTCGGGGGTGACCCACCTGCCCACGGGAATTCTCTTTGTCGCTATAGCGGCATTCCCAAGATCGTCTATATGCCGGCGGCGTCGAGTGATGCGGTACAGTGCGTGGTATGGACTGCTGTGTCAGGTAAGAAGGTGTCGCGATGGATGTCGACGAGCTGACGGCCGCGGCGACGGTGCGTGCGCTGTCGCCGTCGGCGCGGCGTGCGCTGTTCGTTTCTGTGCTCGACCGACGGCCCGACGACGGGTTGCGCGACGCGTTAGGCGCCGAGGAGCAGGACGCGCGCGACGACCTCGCTCCCGCGTCAAACAGACAGGACGATTTGTCCCTCTCCCCTCCCGCTATCGCGGCAGTGCTCTACAGGGTGTTTCCTTATGAGGCGGCGACGCTGCACCGCGGCGCGGCGCTGTACTACGCCGGCCTTGTCGCATGCGAGCAAGAGCAGGCGCGGCGCGCGGGCTACGAGGATGAGGAGGTGTACCACCTCTGGCAAGCTGCCGCGCCCGAGAGGCGGGAACGCTTCGACGCGGTGTTTCGCGCACGGCTACGCGCCAAGGACGGCGACGGATGCCGCGCGGTCTGCGCCGCCGTGGACGACGCGGGCGGCTATAACGATCCGCTCAGCACGCTCTGTCGCGGCATCATAGCGGGCGTCCTCACGCTGCAATGGGATGTGGCCGAGGCGCTGTTGCAGGCGGTGCAGGACGACGACAACGCTCCACCGTCTCTGCGTGCCCGTGGGTCCATGGAGATGGCGCTGCTCTACAGGACGCAGGGACGCTACGACGATGCTGTCCTGCTGCTTGAGCGCTGCCGCCGTCAGGCCGAGGACGCGGGAGAGCACGATCTACTGACGAAAGCATTGCTCAACATAGGGAACACCTTGTCCCAGGGCTACGCTAAAGGAGTCTTCGGCGTCGCCGCCCTAGAACAGGCTATCACCACATTTCAGCAAGCGATCACTCTGCATATCGTGTACGGCGGCACTTTTAGGCCCTGGAACGCCTGGAATGGATTGGGCATCGTGTTCAAGGACCTTAAACGTCTGGACGACGCCGTGTCGGCCTACCAAGCCGCCCTCGCCTTGATCCCCGACAGCGACCGCTACTCTCGCACCGCGCTGACGTTTAATCTCGCGGAGGTCCAGGAAGCGCGAGGCGACTGGAGCGGCGCGCAGGAAGCGTACGAGGCGATCCTAGCGCTGGCGCCCTCGGTCGGGGCCGAGGTCGAGGTGGTGGATGTCTTACTGCATTTGGGCCAGGTACAAGAACGTCGAGACTTTCTGGACGACGCGGCGGACAGTTACCAAAGAGCCATCGCCGTCGTCGAGTCGCTCCGCGCGCGGCAAAAGGCCGAGGAAGTACGCGCTGGGTTCCTCGGGACCAATCTGGCGCCGTACGAGCGCCTGATCGCGCTCTCCCTGCGCCGTGCCTTCGGCGAGGCGCTAGCCTTCGAAACGATCGAGCGCTCCAAGGCGCGCGCCTTTATCGAACTACTAGCCGACCGGCCGATCCGTGCTCCGGTCGACGTTCCTAGTGCGCTGTTGGCGAAAGAGCGTGAGACACGCGACGCCCTGGCGCACCTCTACGCCATGGGCGTTTATGCCGGCAGCGATGGCTCCGCCGCCGCGCGCGCCGCCCACCTCGAGGCTGCTCTAGAAGATGTTTATCGCCAGATGCGGAGGGTGGACGCGCGCTACACCGCTCTGCGCACGCTGGATCCTCTGCCCCTCGCCGTGGTCCAGCGCCGGCTTCCCGACACGGCGGCGCTGCTGGAGTTCTACGCGGTCGAGGGCGTGTTCGGCTGCCTTGTCGTCACATCCAACGTAGTCGCGGTACGTCCCTTACCAGATGCAGCGGCCGTCGTCGCCCGCTTCCACGATCGGACCACGGCCTATGCATTGGCGGCGAGAGGTGTTGACGAGAGAGAGTCTCGGGAGCGCGGACGACTGCTCACCCGTCCCCGGTCGGACGAGGGGACGGACGGGCAGCATCAGCGCGCGCCTGCATCACTAGCCGGACTTTTCACAGACTCTGACGATCAGACGACGACCGCAGGCGACACACGAATGAACGGACAGCCCCCTAACATTATGGCAGCGCTTTACCATGCTGTCGTCGCGCCGCTGGCCGACCTTTTCGCGTCCTGTGATGAGCTATATGTCGTCCCGCATGGAGCGCTCCACACCGTGCCGATTCATGCCCTCGCCCTGGAGGGCGGCGATCCGCTGCTGGCGCGTCATCGTGTCTCGTACGCGCCCAGTGCGTCGATTCTGTGCGCGGAGGGCGTGCTCGACAGGCAGACGGGGACGACAAGCTGTCTGGCCATCGGCTACAACGGCGTCGACCTGCGCTTCGCCGAGGCCGAAGCACTCCATATCGCCGCCCTTACCGGCGGCTCCACCCGTACCGGTGAAGACGCGACGATCGCGGCGCTGTACCGCGAGGGCGCGCGACACGATGTCTTGCATCTGGCCTGCCATGGCGTCTTCAATCCCGACGCGCCTCTGGCCTCGGGCCTGCTCCTGGCCGACGGCAAACTCGACGCCATGATGCTGATGCAAGGGCCACGCCTGCACGCCCGCCTCGTCGTGCTCAGCGCCTGCGACAGCGGAGCGGCGACTGTGCTGCGCGGGGATGAGTTGACGGGGCTCACCCGCGCTTTTCTCTACGCCGGCGCAAGGGGCGTCGTGGTCAGCCTCTGGCCCGTGGACGATGCCGCGACCGCGCTGTTGATGGACCTTTTCTACCGCGACCTGTGCGCCGATGCACCAGGACTGATGCGCGCGGACGAAGCGCTGCGCCGCGCTCAACTCGCCCTACGCGCCATGACCGTCGCGGAGGCGACAGCGGCGCTGGCGCGCATCGCCACCACGAACGCGCGGACCGACGACGAGTCAACACTCGATCTGGCTCTACCCTTAGACGCCGCCGACCCCTTGCATCCCTATGCCGATCCACGTTACTGGGCGGCATTCACGTTCGTATGCGACCGTCTGCCCGCCTGACCGTCGCATGATCTTGCAGCCTGGCTTCAACCGCATGACTCCACCTCGAACGGTCTTTGATCCCGGCGGTCCTCCTAAGCGGCCAATAATAGCTTAGCCGCGGAGGCCGCAGACGAGCGGCGGCGTGCTGGCAGCGGGCAAGAGAACCGCCTGGTACACGCCGTCCGCCGTACCCTGCGTACCGGCCTTAATAGGCAAGGTCGCGCTGAGCGTGCCTTGCACGACGTCGTTCCTGGCGACGAGCCGGCACAACCGCTGCGCCGAGGTGGGTTTCTGGCCTCGGGTCAGGGGTGTCTGGTAGGTGTAGAGCAGCGACGGCGCACTGCCCGACGCCACGCTCGAAGGATCGTAGTGGATCGTCACCGTCGTCTGGCCCGCGACCAGCGGAGTCGATCCCGCGAGCGCATAGGAACGGCTGAGGGCGAGGCCCGGCGTCCGCAATCCCGTCGGCTGCGCCGTGAAGCCGATGCAGAGGTCGGGCGACCCGGAGGCCAGATGCACCGTCACCACCCCATCCGCCGAGTCGACGCCTTCTTCATCGCCAGGCGCGTGCTCGTCAAGATACCAGGAGGGGCTGTTGCAACCCACGGAGAACTGGGCCAGCATCCAGGCGCCGTCTTTGCTCGGGCGGCGCTCTTCGTCGTGCCGCACCTTTCCTGGCGTTACATAGAGCGTCCCATCGAGGATGGGGCCGCCCTTGGCGGCGAGCGAGAGTCGCCCCTGATAGAGTTCACCGCCCGAGCCAAGCGTCGACCCGGTGTAGAACAAGGGCGCGGCGTTGCTCTGGCGCACGCTGTCTCCCGAACCACGGCCCGCCTCGTAGACCGTGGCGGAGAGGACGTCGTGCAGTTGCGTGGCGTAGAAAGGCGTGGCCAGCGGGTTGAGCGCGGTCACGTCGAGGCCGAGCAGGCGATCGACCGGATTGGTCGCGACGATCGGGCGGGCCAGCACGTACGGGATCGCGTCCAGAGATCCACGGTACCAATGCGGGGCGTCGAGATCGACGTTCCGCGACGCGGGAACCGCATGTACCCTGGCGACGGCCTGGAGCGTTCGACTAACGCCTTTCGCGTCGGTGGCGGCAGTCGTGATATGCACGATGTCGCCAGGACTGGCGCCGTCCACCTCCAAACGCCCGGCGGGATACAAGAGACGCGCGTCGAGCGGATCGTCGATCGATAAAGAGGGCGGGCCGGCGAACGGGTACCGCGCGCCCTCGTGCAAGACGCGGCCCTCCTTCGATGTCGTCAGATAACCATCGGCGAGGCCGGCGTTTTTCTGATCGTCAAAGCGATACAGCACGCGGTACGCCTCCGGCTTGGTACAGACGAGGCAGGGGCCTAGTGGCGACAGCGGCGCGGGGGTCGCGGTGATCGTGGCCGTGATGGACGCGGGATCGACGAGATTGGGATAGCGCGCGTGGATCGTCCCCCAGTCGGTCTGGCCGTAAACCTGCCACTGCCGCGTCCGGGTGCAGGACGCCGTGGGCGCGGCGCCGCTCGGCAGGCTCCAGAAGCCGTTCGTGGCGTACTCCCAGTACATGATCGAGGCGCCGCCGTGCGAGGACGGCACGGCTGTCGGCGTTGGCCCGCCCGGAGCGGCCGGTTGGTAGAGCAGAGCGGAACAGTAGGCTGGGGTGCGGACGGCTCCGCCGGACGCCGTCGTCCCGTAGCCGTAGTACTCGTCGTACAAGAAGAAAGCGTAGTGACCGATCTCGTGGACGATCGTTCTGTAGCCGTCCGTGTCGGTCCAGCGTCCGGTCAGCGCGCCGAAGACGCTCCAGGTGCGTCCCAGGTTGATCGAGCCGTACGAAGGGAAGACGCCGCCGCTCGAGATCGTGGCGCCGGTAAACGCGGCGGTGCGATCGACCTTGCCCCCCATCTGAGCGATGGCCGCGTCGGAGAGGCCGCCGACCGTGGCGTCGGGCCGCTGCGTGTTGGCGGCGTAGACGCGTACGTCGGCATTAGCCCAGCCGCGCGCGTCGTCGGTCACGGTAATAGGGTCGATCGTAGCCTGCCCGTTCGTCGCCGTCTCCAAAAAGCGCGCCGCGCGCTTCATCGCCATGGTCCAAGAGGCGCTGCTGTTATTGCCAGAGCCGTGGTGCGTATCCCACTCCAACGAGACGCTTAGCGGGATACGCACGACGGGGCCGCCAGCGGCGACACGCGGAGACCACGTCGCCGCTGGGCGTCCGTACGCCGCCGCGACGAGGGTGAAGGGCAAGAGCACCGCCAGGGCGAGAAAGTATCGTTTCACTACTGCTGTCCTCTCTACACAACCGTTTCGTTCGTTATCGCCCTGACGCCCCATGGCGCCTACAGCCTGTCTTATCGCACGAAGGTGAGAACGCCGCGTCGCGCCCGTACTTTGTCTTGTCGTGGGCATAACATCTTCACCGTTATACTACGGCCTCTAGACGCCCCGACAAGAATTCACGCTTGCCGGGCCAATCTCGCGCCTCACTGCCGAGACAGGTTTACCTCCCCACTCAGGCGACGCACCAGGTTTGCGACGTACTCACGCGCCATGGACAGGGAAGATTCCTGGGAGCGATGCGTTCCGGCGCTTACTGTATAAATGGCCGCCTCTCGACATCGTCACAACTTGCCGCTAGACCGGCTCCAATTGCTTAAACGATCGTTGTGTCGTTATTCGCGCATAGCCGCGCGGGGTTAGGTTGGGCGTGGGACCTATGTGAGAGGGCGGGGCGTGAAAGGGGCGATGTTACGCGGGAACGGCCTCCCGGTTACACTGCGAGGGATAGAGGGCGTACGATCGCGCGGACGCGTCTTCGGAGAGACGGCCGGACCGTACGGGCGCGGGGAACAGAGTGAGAGGACGGTCATGGCGACGCCAAAAAAGCTGAACGAGATGAACGAGCTATGGGACATGGGCCGCTTCCCCACCAAGATCTACGTCGGCGCGACCGCCAACATCTTGGGGACGATCGTCTTGACCTACAACATCCATAAGCGCTGGCCACGGACGCCGGCGCTGCTGCTCTGGGTGCTCACCATCGTGCCGCTCAACGTCGCCCCGGTCGTCTATCTGCGCTCCGGGATGGACGAGTCCACGTTGTATCCCCTTATCGAGGAAATGAGCTTCCGAGGCGACCAGCACAAGTTCTCCTCGTGGGTCTACGCTATCGCCTCGGGCAACATGATGTTCTGGATCGTGTTGGCCTGGGCGACCTTTAGCTGGCGACGCGGCCCCGGCACGCTGCGCGGCGTACTCGGCCTCGCCTTTATCTGCACCTTCTTCCCCGCCTGGCGCCGCCTCGTCGTCCCGTCGCCCACGGCCGCGCGCTAGGGTCAACACATGGAAAACGACGCCTACTCCCTATCCAGTGTCGTAGGCCGTTTTTGGCGAGATGGCGTCTCCGAGCAGACCACCCTGGCAGAGGCACGCCAACCTGCTCATCTCACACGTCTTGGCCGGCGCTGAGCGGAGCCAGCTCGCGGATAGATCGTCCCTACGGCCGTAAGCGGGCGTCAGGCGTCAGCTCACGGACGGTCAGGTTTCTACCAAACCTTATAGGCCAGGCCGATCCAACCCGGCTTGGTTTCCGCTATTTGTTATGCTCCACTTGTAGCGTCGTTAGATGTTGCGTCAATAGTCAACGCCTCGCGCTGGAGCGACGGGTAGGAGTCAGCCATGATCCGATGGAACGCGATCCTTGCCGCCTGACGCCTCAGATAATCCGGCCTCGTTTCAGCGCGCCGCCTTAATCATGAACACGCGGGCGCGACGGGCGCGGCGACAAATCGCACCAGCGGCGAAGCGACTCCAGGATCTTGGCGTACCCATCGTGTCCACCTCTAACCTGCGTCGCTCGTCGCGCCTACTGGAGACCGTGCAGGCGGCCTTAACCGATGGCTGCGACCTTATCATCCTTGGCAGCGGCGACGGTTCGATCAGCGCCGCGGTCAACGAACTGCTTCACCACCGCGCCGTGCTCGGCGTGCTGCCGCTCGGCACGGCCAACGACTTCGCCCGCACGATAGGCGCCCCACCGACTTGGAGGAAGCCTGCGCCACTATCGCCTCCGGCGAGATCGTCGATATCGACCTGGGTCTGGCCGACGACGCCTACTACGTCAATGTGGCCTCGATCGGGCTGGGCGCAGCCGTCGTCACGACGATCTCACCCTGGCTCAAACGCGTGGTAGGGACGGTGGCCTATCCTATCGCGGCGCTGCGCGCCTTCTTTGATTTCCGACCGTTCTCCGCCACGCTGACCTTCCCCAAGGATGTCCACGCGCCGGTGACCTTTCCGCGCTTGTTGCAGATCGGTGTTGGCAACGGGCGCTTCTACGGGGGCGGCGTGGTGGTCGCGCCAGACGCGAACATCGACAACGGTGCGTTGGACGTGTACGCGATTCCATGGCGGAGCTAGTGGTCGTTGCTCCGCATCGCCTTTTCTTTCAAGAGCGGGCGCTTCGTCTACCATCCCGACGTTCATCACTATCGAACCACGAGCGTACGCATCGAGACGACGCGCACGCTCCCGACCAACGTGGATGGGGAACTGGTCGATCAGACGCTAGTCGTCTTCACTCTAGCCCGCGAGTCGCTGAAGGTCGTGGCACCGCACGCGCCTACCGCTGCCAACTAAAGCACGGGGCAGACCGAGGATCTGGTCAGCCAAAGGCGCGGTCTATTGTCAGGCCTTGGCTTCCAATAATTGTTCATAATTAAGTGCGCCTAGAAGAGCGGATTGCCTGCACATCCCTCGCCCAACATGCGGCATATAGGTGGATAGTGAGAGGAATCCACTTTAATGAGCAGATCTACCTTTATTACCTCTAAGGACGCCTTCAGCACGGGTAACTAAGAGTGTGATATAACATTCTCGGAACATGCGGAATGGAAGAATCCGGGGCAAGTTGCGAAATAAGCGGTTGCCCTGATTAGGGAAACAACCTTTGCCAAAAGCCCTGGAAACATGAATTCACTAAACCGCAGGTGATGTTCGGCTCTACCAATCGAGGAGGGTGAATGATTGACAGTCAGAAGGCCAGTGATAGCACTTCGTCTCTGCTTCTAGAAATTGCGCGCTGCCCGATCATCGATGCTTGGTATGCCGCAGATTCAACAGAACGTGAGAAGAACTCGTGCAACGAGATCATCTCTTACCAAGTTAAGAACCCAGAATTCAATGCGGTCGAACGCAAGGAGTTCCAGGCACCAGAGCCATGGCGGGGCCACTTGAAGAGGGCGCCTCTACTCTTTGTGAGTTCTAATCCGTCTATCGGACCTGCTAAGAGCATCGGCCACTGGAACGATGCTGACTTGGTTAGCTTCCACGATGGCAGCTTCGACAGAGAAGAGTCTAATTCCTGCGGTGGCAGCGTCGTTGATGGAGCATATATACGCAATGATGGCGGCTCGCGTGGAAAGTATATTCGCTTTTGGGGTGCCATATTAAACATCGCCCGTGAATTAATGCCATCTGAAAAAGTAGCGATTCCAGGAACCGATTACGCTTTGACCGAAGTCGTGCATTGCAAGTCTCGAGGAGAGAAAGGAGTCAACGGGAGGAAGGGGGCTGTCAAGCCGTGTAGTGAGTTGTACCTTGAGCGGATTGTCACCGAGTCGGAAGCATGCGTTATTGTCGTCCTAGGCAACGCCGCTCGATGGGCAATGACGTGGGTCTTTAAAAATTTAGGTGCACTGGTTAATGAACCACCTGAGTGGGGCAAGGTATGCGGGCCGACTATAGTTGCTGGTCGTGAACGGTACGTCGTCTTCATGCCTCACCCTAATGCTAGAACTCAGCGTACGTTTGCTGCAATAGTGAAGCAGCACGACATCGAGCAATTGAAGCAGAGCCTACTCGAAGCGCGACGCAATGTTGTTGGGTAAAGAAGTATAATCCCATGCCTTACGCGGTCTCGACGGAGAGGTAGCGGGTGAGGCCGGCGAGGTCGGCGGAAAGGGCGATGGAGGCGGAGGGGAAGGCGCGACGCGCGGCGCCCAGGGAGGGCGCCGCCTGGGGCGGGCCGAGTTCGAGGTAGAGGGCGCCGCCGGGGCGCAGCAAGCCGGGCGCCATCTCGAGCAGCCTAACGGTTAGCTCGTGGCCGTCTTCTCCGCCCACCAGGGCTATGCGCGGCTCGTAGAGCCTGATGTCGGGGGCGAGGGCGGTATACTCGTCCTGGCCGATGTACGGTAGGTTGGCCACGATAAGATCGACGCACTCGGGCAGGGCGTCGAGCAGGTCGCTCTCCAGAAACGTGATGGTGCGGCCTGGCGCCAGCAGACGCGCCGCGTTCTCGCGCGCCACGGCCAGCGCGGCGGACGAGAGGTCGAGTGCGTAGACATGCGCCCCGGGCAGCGCGCGGGCTAAAGCGATAGCCAGGATGCCCGAGCCTGTGCCCACGTCGACGACACGCTCGACGGGACGGCCTTCAGCCTCACGTTGTCGCGCGAAGTCCAGTGCTTTTTCGAGCAGCCCTTCGGTCTCGGGGCGTGGCACGAGCACGTCGGGCGAGACGCGCACCTTAAGGTCGTACCAGTCGCGTTCGCCGCGCAGGTAGGCTATCGGTTCGCCCCTGGCGCGACGTTCCACCAGCACGGTCGCCTCGGCCTGCTCACGGTCGGAGAGCACGCGCTCGGGGTGTGTCAAGACGGCGGCGCGACTCGTCCCCAGCACGTGGGCCAGCAGCAGGTCGGCGTCGAGGCGCGGCGAGGGGCTGCCCGCGTCACGCAGCACGCGCGACGCCCAGGAGCCGAGCGCGCCAGCCTGCATCGTGGAGCTAGCCGGCGTCGGCGTCGGCGGCCAGTTTGTCGGCCCGGTCAGCCGTGGCCAGCGCCTGGAACACGTCGTCCAGGTCGCCGTCGAGGATCGTGGGCAGGCCGTGGACGGTCAGGCCGATGCGGTGGTCGGTCAAGCGGTCCTGCGGGAAGTTGTAGGTGCGCACCTTCTCCGCGCGGTCGCCCGTGCCCACCTGGAGCCGGCGCTGGGCGCCGAGTTCGGCCTGGCGCTTCTCTTCTTCCAGGGCGAAGAGGCGCGCGCGCAAGACGCCCATGGCCTTGGCCTTATTCTTGATCTGGCTCTTCTCGTCCTGGCAGGTAACCACGAGTCCACTGGGATTATGCGTGATGCGCACGGCGGAGTCCGTCGTGTTCACGCTCTGGCCGCCGTGGCCGGTGGAGCGGTACACGTCGATACGTAGATCGTTCTCGTTGATCTCGATCGCGACTTCGTCGACCTCGGGCAGCACCACTACGGTGGCCGTCGAGGTGTGGATGCGGCCCTGCGCCTCGGTCTCGGGCACGCGCTGCACGCGATGCACGCCGCTCTCGAACTTCATCCTGCTGTAGGCGCCGCGCCCGTGGACCTCAAACACGGCTTCCTTGAAGCCGCCCGAGGGGTTCTCGTTCGTGTTGTTGAACTCGATGCTCCAGCGGTGACGCTCGGCATAGCGGCTGTACATGCGCACCAACTGCGCCGCGAAAAGGCCGGCCTCGTCGCCGCCCGTGCCCGCGCGCACCTCCACGATAACGTCTTTCTCGTCGTTAGGATCGACCGGGATCAAGCTGAGCTTGAGGCGGTCGTTGATCTCTTCCTCGCGCGCGCGCAGCGTCCCCATCTCGTCCTGCGCCAGCCCCTGCATCTCAGGGTCGGGGTCGCTCAGCATCACCTCGGTCTCGGCGATGGAGTCGAGTACTGTACGCAACTCACGAAAGGCCTCTACGATCTCGCTCAGCGAGGATTGTTCGCGCCCGTACTTCTGGAGCAACTCCGGGTTGGACGCGACCTCCTGTTGCGAGAGCAGGCCAGATAACTCGTCGTAGCGCTCTTCGAGCCGCGCCACCTTGGTCAGCAGTGGATTCACACCAATTCCTCTTCTATCACGGCGACGCCGTCATCACCCACCGCGACGTCGTCGAGCGCGAGCGCGCCGCGCATAGCGGCGACGGCGACGTCCACCTGCGCGTCGTCCGGTTCGCGGGTGGTCAACTTCTGCAGCGCCAGCCCCGGCCCCACGAAGAGCTTCGTGATGGGGTTGCCTTCCCCGCGCGCGCCCAGACGCAGCAGTTCGTAGCTGAGCGACGAGAGCACCGGGACGAGCACCACGCGCAGCAAGATGCGCTTGCCCAGGGTCGGCCGCCCGAACAGCGAGAAAACGATCGCCGAGAGCACCATCATCTGCAGCAAGAAGGCCGTGCCGCAGCGCGGGTGCGCCGTGGGGAACTGCTGCACCGACGCCGCGGTGAGCGGGACGTGGTGCTCGACGGCATGCACCGCCTTGTGCTCCGCGCCGTGGTAGGCGAACACACGCTTGATGTTGTCGAGGCGCGAGATGAGGCCGATGTAGCCGACGAACATGCCCAGGCGGACGAATCCTTCGAGGGCGTTCGAGGCCAGCGGCGACCCGATGCGCTTACTGGCGCGGTTGAGCAGCAGCGAGGGCGCGATGAAGAAGAAGGCCACGGAGATAGCGAGGGTCGTCGCCACCGTGCCCGTCACGACCGCGGGGGGCTCGTCATCTTTAGACAGCCCCGCCGCGACGCTGGCCGAGAACAAGAGCATGCGCGTGCCCACGGTCAGCGTCTCCCAGAGGGCCAGCACCCCACGCACGAAGGGCAAGCGTCCGATGGGCGATCGGTAGACGCCGCCCGTGAGCCTCTCCGTGTGCGTGATGATGCGCCCCTCGGGGTTGCGCACCGCGACCGAGACGCCGCCCTGGCCGCGAATCATCACGCCCTCGATTAGAGCTTGGCCGCCGTAGCTGAATCTCATGCTCGTCTACCTCTCTTAGGATCACGCACCCACGCGCCGTGGTGAAATAAAGACGGGGGGCAGACCATGGTCTGCCCCCCGTAACGGTTCTACTCGCGTCAAACACCTGACGCCCGACTGCGTCTCGCTCCGCTCCGTCTCAGGGACGGAAAAGCTACGCTTCGTCCTTGCGCGCGGACGCGGCCACGGCCGCGCGGCGGCGGAAGCGCTCGACCTGTCCACCGGTATCGATGATGCGCTGCTGTCCCGTGTAGAACGGGTGGCAGTTAGAGCACACGTCGATGCGCGTCTCTTTCTTGGTCGATCCAGTGGCGAACGTCGTGCCGCACGAGGCACAGACGACGCGCGCGTCGTGGAAATACTCGGGATGGATGTTGGCCTTCATAGTACATACTCCTCTAGAGGACGACGTTGTACGTCCCCGCCGCGTTATTATAACGAGGATGCTTTAGATATGTCAAGTTCGCCCCGCAACGTTCCAGGGCTCGTGAAAAGTCGCCCTAGGGGCGCGGGCGCTCGCTGCGCTGCCCGCCCGTCCCTGGGGAGATGCAGGGACGGGCCAGAGGCCCGCGCTCCCAGAGCGCGCGTCTTTCCTCCTCTCACCCTGACTTTTCACGAACCCTGCGCAATGTTCAGAACTGACTCGTCGTTCCTCCGCGTCGTCGCGCCGCGTAGGTGGAAAGAGCGACAGCCAAGGCTATTTCCTGCCGCGCTGCAACTCGCGCGAGATCGTGCGCACCTCGCTCAAGACCGAGGGCACGGCGCGGGCGAGGGTGACCAGGATGGTGAGGCGGACGGCCGTTTCGAGGCCTGCTTTCTCTGACTTCGACTTGCTCGTCTGCTGTGTGATGGCCACGAGCGCCTGGGCGGCGATGGCCGCCGCGCTAAGGCCCGCCGCGGCCACGTTCAACAGGCGCGGCGCGTCGCCGCTGGGATACTTGACGGGAGCAGCCTCGTCGACCTTCGCGAGCTTGACGTCGTCTTTCTTCTCTTCTTTAGCCATGTCTTAAGCTACCTCCCGGACCGTAACAACGCGACATCGGCGTCGACCATGATCTGGATCAACTGCTCGAACGTCGTTTTCGGCTCCCATCCTAGCACGCTGCGTGCCTTGGTGGGATCGCCTAGCAATAGATCGACCTCGGCCGGTCGCACCAACGCGGGGTCGATACGCACGTGGTCTTGCCATTTACGCCCTACATGGCTAAACGCGACCTCGACCAACTCCTCCACCGAGTGCGCCACGCCCGTGGCGACGACGAAGTCGTCGGCCTTGTCTTGCTGGAGCATCAGCCACATGGCCTGGACGTACTCTTTAGCGTACCCCCAGTCGCGTCGCGAGTCGAGGTTGCCGAGCGTGAGCGAGTCGGACAGGCCGAGATGAATCTTGGCTACGTTGTAGGTCACCTTGCGCGTCACGAACTCCAGGCCACGCCGCTCGGACTCGTGGTTGAACAAGATGCCCGACGAGGCGAACAGATCGTAGCTCTCGCGATAGTTGACCGTGATCCAGTGGCCGTAGACCTTGGCCACGCCGTAGGGGCTGCGTGGGTAGAACGGCGTGTCTTCCGTTTGCGGCGTCTCGCGCACCTTGCCGAACATCTCCGACGAGCTGGCCTGGTAGAACTTGATGGTGGGATCGACGAGACGCACGGCTTCGAGCACGCGCGTGACGCCGAGGGCGGTGAACTCGCCCGTCAAGACCGGCTGGTTCCACGAGGTGGGCACGAACGACTGCGCGGCGAGGTTGTAGACCTCGCTCGGGCGATACGATTGCAGCAGCGCGATCAAGGAGTATTGGTCGAGTAGGTCGCCTTGCACGATCTCAATGCGGTCCACGAGGTGCTGGATACGGCTGAAATTCTCGGTCGAACTGCGCCGCACCATGCCGACCACCCTGTAACCCTGCTCCAGGAGAAATTCGGCTAGGTAGCTGCCGTCCTGTCCGGTGATGCCGGTAATCAGGGCCGTCTTCAAAGGGTGATGCCTCCCTACACTGCCTACGAGATACGAGCTTTCCGCCCATGATGATACGGGCAGAATTGTACACTACGGGTACTGTGTGAGCAAACGGGGGCAAGAAGCATGAGACGGGGCAGCAAGGTGGTGTTCGGCGTCGGGGGCGGCATCGCCGCGTTCAAGGCGGTCGAGACGATCCGCCTCTTGATGGAGAGGGGGGCGGAGGTGCACGCCGTCATGAGCGCGGCGGCAGCGCGTTTCATCACGCCGTTCAGCCTGGAGAACCTTACCAACCACGAGGTCTTCTCCGACCTCTGGGCCGAGTCGACCGAGGGTGAGACGCACGTGCGCCTGGCATCCTGGGCCGACGTGGTGGTGGTCGCGCCAGCTACGATGGAGTTGCTAGGCAAGCTCGCCCTCGGCCTGCCTGACGACGCCTTGACCTGCACGGTCGCGGCCTGTCCCGCCCCCCTGGTGTTAGCCCCCGCTATGAACACGGTGATGTTTGCTCAGCCCGCCCTCCAACAGAACCTGGAGACGCTGCGCGCGCGCGGCGCCTCGATCGTCGGACCCGTGTCCGGGAGGCTGGCTAACGGCGCCTCCGGCCTCGGACGCATGGCCGCGCCCGAGGACATCGCGGCGGCGACGGCGGTCGCTTTAGGGCGCTCCGACGCCCTGGCAGGCCGGCGCATCGTGGTGACGGCCGGACCGACGCAGGAACCGCTCGATCCCGTCCGCTATATCGGCAACCGCTCCTCCGGCAAGATGGGCTACGCCGTGGCCCTGGGCGCGCGCGACCGCGGCGCCCTCGTCACGCTGATCAGCGGCCCGGTCGCCCTGGCCGAGCCGTGGGGTGTAGAGCTGGTCAAGGTGGGGACGGCGGCGGAGATGCGCCACGCGGTCGAGCGCGCCGTCGGCGGCGCGGACGTGTTGGTGATGGCGGCGGCGGTGGCCGACTACCGCCCGCGCACCGTCGCGCCCGGCAAGATCAAGAAGGGCGAGGCCACGCTCACGCTCGATCTAGAGCGCACCGACGACATCCTCGGCGGTCTCTCCCAGGCGCCGCTGCTCAAAGTAGGCTTTGCCGCCGAGACGGACCACGTGCTCGACGAGGGACTGCGTAAACTGCACCACAAAGGACTCGACTTCGTCGTGGCCAACGACGTGCAGGGCGGGGCGGTGTTCGGTCACGACGACAACCACGTGCATATGATCGCCGAGGACGGCTCGATTACGACGGTAGGGCCTACCTCAAAGGCGAACGTGGCGGAGGCCATCCTGGACGCCATCGTGGACGCTCTGCTCAACGCCGGCGATATAGAGGAGTGAGCGCCGCCTTGCGCGACCTCTTGCGCGTGCGCGGGGCGGCGGGGCGCCCGTTGATCGGGGGCCACCGCGGCGCGGCGGCCGCCGCGGCCGAGAACACGCTGGCCTCTTTCCGGCGCGCCATCGCCGACGGCGCGGAGTTGGTCGAACTCGACGTGCATCAGACGCGCGACAGCGACCTCGCGGTGATCCACGACGCGACCACGGGACGCACCACTGGCGTTCCCGGCGTCGTCGCGACGACGACCATGGCCGCACTGCGTGCGCTCCCTTCTTCTGGCCAGACCGCGCCCGGCAATAGGAACGAGGTGAGCATCCCCTCGCTCGACGACGTGCTGGCGTTGCTCGCGCCCGCGCGCGCGGGGACGCTGGCGGTCAACGTCGAGATCAAGGGCGGGACGGAGAGCGCCGCGCTCGTCGCCGCCGCGCTCGATAGGCATGGCATGTCCGGTCGCGCCGTCGTCTCGTCGTTCGATCCCGCGGTGGTCAAGGCGTTTGCCGCGCTGCGCCCGGACATCCTCGCTGGCCTCTTGCTGGATAAGCCGTCCGACGACTACGCGGGAGACGCGCGCGCCGTGGGCGCGCGCGCCCTCCACCTGCACTGGCCTCTCATCGACGACGCCGTGATCGCCGCCGCGCGCGGGCATGGCCTCGGACTCATCGCTTGGACGGTGAACGAACAAGGTACAATGCGTGCGTTGGCTCGTCGCGGCGTCGGTGCGGTGCTGAGCGACGATCCTAGCCTCTTGCGCGCCACGCTCGACGCCCCCTAACGAAGGAGAAGGAGAAACAAACTGCATGGAAGACGACGTCCGGCGCGATCTCGTGGTCTTCGGGATAACGAGCATCTCAGCTTTCTGGGTCAACGCTGTCGGGCACCTCGTTCTTCTTAAGCGACGCTCACCGCTCGTGCGCGACTACAAGGCAACCCTCTCCTACCGCTCCGCCCTCGTGGGCGACTCGACGCTGCTGCCGATAATGAACATCTTTGCGCTTCACCAGCTCGACGACTGGCAGGAAGACCTGCGTCCGCGACGCCTTAAAAGACGCCGGCTGGGCTTATCGTTCGTCGTGGGCGTGGGGCTGACGTTATTCGTCCATGGCTATCAGGCCGTGCAGAGACTCACCAACTGGACCATGCCGCGACCGTGGCGCTGGACCGCGCTGGGATACTACCACGCACTCTACATGGCCACGCAGTTCGTCGCCCTGGCCTACTTTATCGGCACGGCCTACGGTCGTGCGCGGCGCGACGGCCCGCGCGTCCTGTTCGCCCGGCCGCTGCTCGGCTGCCTGAGCATGATCGTCTCGTTCTGCGCCGTCCTCTTCAAGGATTACTACTAGACCGTCGCTCACCAGCAGGACGTAGACGATGAGCGGAAGCGGCGTTTAACCTCACACTATCCCCTCTGGTACACATCGTGCGTGTTTTCCGTCCGCGCCCTACGTATTCAACGGGTTAACGAAGTGAGGACGACGTGGCAATGGGAACCGACACGCGGACGCGAACGGCAGAGACGAACGACAGGGGGACGAGCCCTCTGACGCGCGACGATATCGTGGCCCGCGCCCTTGGAGGGGTAGGCTTGATCGTCATCGCCCTCATCCACTACAGCGACGCGAACAGCAAGTACGCGGCAGCCGACGCCCGCTACATTTTCTGGCTCTACGTGGCCTTGATCCTTGGATGCGCGATCGGGGTGGGCGCGCTCATCTTGCGTAACACGCGCGCGACCTGGGCTTTCACGACGCTCCTCGGCGTAGGGCCTTTCATCAGCTACATCGTCAATCGTTCGATCGGTTTTCCACGAGCGACGGACGATATCGGCAACTGGGGCGAGCCCTTGGGCATAGTGTCTTTGATCGTGGAAGTATTGGTCATCGCGCTGAGCCTCGCGCAGCTCGCCCGTCTGACCCGCGAGCAATCACGGCAGTCTTGACCGAGAGGTTATGGGCTATACATGGTCGTCGACCGTATCATAACCGTGACGAAACGGCGTCCTACGTCTCTCCGACCGCCCTGGTCGACTGCTGCCATGAGCGTGGCGTACGGGCTGGGGTCGTAGCGCGACGCCAGGCTGTCCAGGCATTGCCGATGAGGAGCGAGAGCGGAAGAAAAGCCAGGCCGGGCACGATCAGGAAACAAAAGAAAGCGGCCAGACCGACGACGAAGCCGAACTCCACCTGTTCGCCCGCCTTGGTCGGTGAGGTCGGTGGATCGGTCAGCATGAAGAAGGCGAAGAACACGGCTGCTTGCACGAACGGCGCACGGAACGCCTCGGCCAGATGCACGTTGCCGCCGTTGGCCAGGAACGCGGCCATACTCAAAGCGCCGCTGTAGACCGCCGCGAAGGTCAGCACTTGGGGCGCCTTGTTGATGCGATCGACGATAAACGCCCCGGCGCCGATCACGACGGCCAGGGTGTAGAACGGTAAGTCAGCTAAACCTCCCCACCAACTCTCGCCGCTCTGGAACAGCAGGATGCAGACGAGCAGCGCCACGGCCGCCGGGTTGAACACGTGCATCTTCCAGCGCGGCGGCGTGCGGATGAGGTGCTTGGAGAGCGTGGCGACAGCCCCCGCGGTAAGAGGTACGTAGAACGGCTCCTGCGGGCTGAGCACCGCCGCGACGACGAGGCCGGAGACGACGGCGCCGTCGGGGATGGCCCAGCGTCCGCGCCTCAAGCGGACGAGCACGAGGTCGAGCGACGCCGCGCTGACCACGGCCGAGGCCACGAGCACGACGACGGACGGACTCTCGTTCACGCTGGCCAGGACGAGCAGGCCGAGCAGCACGACCATAACCATGCCCTTGGGCGAACGCAGCAGCCTCCTAAGACGTTTCGCAGTCGTCGTTTCAGGCGCAGGGCGGCGTAGAGCCTCGACCGCGCTCATAGGGACGCACTGATGCAGTGACGGGCGAAGCCTGGCGTGGCATAGGGCCGGAGAGTAGGAGTCACCACCACGCCCTCGACCCCTTGATCGCGCAGTAAATCAATGCCGTCGATCGGCCCGAGCACCAGGGCCGCTGTCGCCAAGAGGTCCGCCGCTGCCGCGGTTGGCGCGACCACCGTCGCGCTCACGACCTTAACCGCCGGGCGCCGCGTCCGCCCGTCGAGCAGGTGATGCCCACCCTGGGCGTCGCACCGCGCATAGTCGCCCGAGGTACAGACCGCACCGTCTATCCCTGCCAGCACGAAGCCCCCTCCACCGACCGGGCGCGGCGATCGCACACCCACGCGCCAGGGTTTCCCCACGGAGTCGACGCCGCGCACGATCGCGTCTCCCCCCGCCTCGACTACGAGACCATCAGGGGTTAGGTCTGTCAAATCGCGCGCAGCAAGATCGAGCGCCAAACCCTTGGCCACGGCCCCGAGGTCGAGCATGAGTTCTCTAGCCAGCATGACCGTGCTGTTAGTTATGTCTAGCTCTACGTCGCGGTATGATGCATTCCCGGCGCCCTCGATCGTCTTGACGGAGCGCCTGCCCGTACGATAGTCGCGGTCGTAGCCCCGTGCGGCCAACGCGCTGCCCAGCGTGGGGTCGAACGCTCCCTCCGTGATCTCGGCCATGGCGAGGGCGAGACGCAGCGCCTCGCACAGCAGCGGGCTAACCGCGACGGTCTCCAGGGGACGCGCGCAGAGGCGGCGCAGTTCGCTCCGCTCGTCGAAGCGCGTACATACGGCCTCAACATGGAGGAACCAGCCCAAGGCGCGCTCCACGACCTCGTCGCGCGGCCGTCCACCCTGTCCGCCGGCGAGCGTGATGGAGACGAGTGTATCCATGGCCATGATAGTCCTACGATACGTGGATGACCCGTGGCCAGACGCACCAGGCGTGGAGACCGCCTCCGCCGGGCAGGTCGTGAGGTTGGATCGAGCGTCATTGGCCATGCGCGTTGGATTTCTATGCACGGGCCAGCACCAGAGCGTTGAGGACGGCTTGCTGGAACGCGGCGGTGGAGAAGGTCGCGCCGCTGACCACGTCGACGCGGGCGCTCTGCCGCGCCTTCACTTGACCCGGCAGCCCGTCGATCCATTTCTCGGAGTACGACGTGGTGTCGGCGGTGATGGTCACGTCGACGATGTGGTGACCACGCAGCGTCAGCGTCACGAACACGTCGCCGAACGAACTCTTGCCCGTCCCGCTGTACGTACCGTCGCGGTAGGAAGCGGCTTGCACCGGGTCGGAGAGGCCGCTCGTCAGCGCCACGGTCTGAGCCAGTTGGTCGGCCACGGACTGCGTGCGCAGGTAACCCGCTCCGTAGACCGCCAGGATGGCCGCCGACGAGAGCGCGACGATCTTGCGCGACGCTTTTTTGGCCATCGACGTTTCCTTTCCCTTCGCGTCATGCCTTCTCTTTTATATACCCCACCATCGCCCCGACCTCCGCATGACGCCTGCCTCACAAAGCCTCTCTGGCGCTCGACCAACGCAAGACCTCGTTCCGCCGATGGGCGTTCGTCGCGGCGCCGAAAGCCTGACAGTGGCTGACAATCGCCCTATGCGACAATAGGCAGGGTACGGCGACGGGGACTACGCGATGCGGTGGAGGGAGATTGAAGATGATGGCGCGACTGATGGAGTTGCTCGGCGGGCACGCGCTGCGACGGCGCGATCTGCTGGTGATCTACATAGCGCTGTTCCTCAGCTTCCTGGGCACGTCGATCGCCTTCCCGTTGCGGATGCTCTATGCCCGTTCGCAGGGCGCGTCGCCGCTCGAACTCGGGCTGATGGCCGCGGCCTTCCTGGCCGCGCCGCTGTTGACCCAACTCCCGCTGGGCTGGCTCGTCGATCGCTGGGGCCGCGTGCCCGTACTGTTGAGCGGCGTCGCCGCCCATACCGTCATCTCGCTCTGCTACATACTGTTCTCCACGCCGGTAGACCTCATCGTCTTGCGCTTTATCGAGGGCGTCACCATCGCCGCGATCCAGCCCGCCATCCGGGCCTACATCGCGGACGTGACGCCGGAGGAGCACCGCTCGGAGGCGTACGGCGTCTTGAGCGCGGCGCTCAACGCCGGCCTGTTCATCGGCCCGCTGCTCGGCGGCGTCCTGGCGGAGAAGGTCGACTTCCAGGCTGCCTATATCGCCAGCGTGATCGTCGAAGCGATCGCCGCGGTCATCATCTGGAGACAAGTCCACGAACCCGCGGGGGCCATACGCGCGCGCGAGAACGGGGCGGCCAAGGAAAAGGTGCATTGGCGGGCCTACGTTTCGCTGCCCCTGCTGGGAGCCTACGCGGCCTTTGCCTGCGTGCAGAGCGTGATGGGCATGATGGGGGCGCTCTGGTCGATCTGGATGAACGATCTTGGCGCGTCGTACACCTACATTGGCTTGACCTACACCGTCTTCGCGCTGCCGCAGATCGTGCTCGGCGCCTATGCCGGGCGGCTCGGCGACCGCTTCGGCCTGGCGCCGCTCATCTTGATCCCCGGCCTCCTCGTCTCGGTCATCTACGCCGGCTACGGCTTCGTCGCCAACCTCGGGCTCATCATGGTAATGGGCCTTCTCGAAGGCGCCATCTTCGTCTTCCAGCAGCCCGCCGCGCAGAGCCTGCTGGCCGACGCCTCGCCGCCAACGGCGCGCGGCCGCGTGCAAGGGCTCGGCGGTATGGCCGGCGCGCTCGGCGGAACCATCGCGTCCTTCGCCTCTATCCCGCTCTACCATATCTCGGTCGTGTTGCCCTGGGTGCTGGCGGGCGTCATCATGGCGATCGGCTCGATCGCCGCCGCCGCCGGTGCGTTCGTCTTCGCCCGCCGCCAGCGCGCTGCCCCTCCACCCCGCCCGGCGCTCCACTCCGAGCCTGCCGCCGCCGCCCGCTGAGTCCTACGGGGCGTCGCTCAGGTACGCTGCTATAAGATCGTGGCGAGGGCGTGGTGAAAGGACGGACGGCGGGATGGGCGAGAACGACCGGGGCGGCTGGCGGTTGGTGCGCCGTGAAGACGGCCCCGACTACCGCATCTTCCGCGTGACGCTGACGACGATGGTCTCGCCGCGCACGCACCGCGAAGGCCGCTATATCGTGCTCGACCTACCGGACTGGGTCAACGTCATCGCCATCACCGCGGATCGCCAGATCGTGCTCGTGCGCCAGTACCGCCACGGCGTCGACGGCGTCACGCTGGAGATCCCGGCGGGCAACGTGGAGCAGGGCGAAGACCCCCTCACGACCGCGCAGCGCGAACTCACCGAGGAGACGGGCTACAGCGGCGGCGAGTGGGCCTACCTCGGCAAGTCGCGGCCTAACGCGGCCTTTCAGAACAACTGGTGTCACCACTACCTCGCGCGTGGGGTCCAGATCGCGCACGACGTGAAGCTCGACGAAGGCGAGGCCATCACTATCGAGACCTACCCGCTCGCCGCCGTGCCCGACCTCGTGCGTTCTGGTACGCTCGACCAGGCCCTCCAGACGAGTGCGTTCTACGCCTACGAACACTCCGGCTTCTTCACCGGCGCCAATGCGTGGTCCGCGTCGTAGGCCGCACACATGGGCGTCTTCCCTTCCATGGCGCGTTTGGTCTGTCAGGTTCATCCCCAGGGGTTGTAGATTGCCGGAGAGAAGCGCGAGGCTCGAGACGTCTGTGAGCGTACAGGCTCGGCCGGTCGTTCGGCCGCCCAGTCGTCCAGACAGGGAAGGGCAAACGGACGGCAGCACTCCCCTGTCGATTTTTCCCGTGCCCGCCCCGTCCTCGTGCGCCGTGCTGCGCCCATGGGTGCTGTATCCCTCGTGGGCGGCCTGCCTCGTCGTCCTCGCGGCGTGGCTGGCCGCGCCGCGCGCCGTAACGGCCCTGCAGTACACGCCGCTGGCGCTCTCGGTGGTGCTTTTCGGCCTGCCGCACGGCGCGCTCGACCACCTCGTCCCGTCGCGCCTACGACGACAGGCGCCCACGCCGCGCCGCGTGCTGCCGCTCATCGGGGGCTACCTCGGTCTCGTCGCGGCCTATCTGCTGCTCTGGTTCGTGGCCCCTGTCGTCGCGCTCACGGCCTTCCTGGTCATTGCCTTGCTGCACTGGGGGCAGGGCGACTGCTTCGTGCTGCTGGCCTTCTTGCGACGTCCCCCGCCACGCACTATGGCCGGCATGGCGCTGCTCTGGCTCGTGCGCGGCGCGCTGCCCATCGCCTTCTCGGCTCTCATGCATCCGGCGGCCTTCACTGCCGCCGCGCGCGGCATCTCCAGAACCTGGGGCTCCTACGCGGCCTGGACCATCACGCCCGCGTTCCAGGCCGGCGGCCTCGCCGTTTTCGCGGCCCTCGTGCTCGGCTACGTCGTCTTAGCCGTCGGCGCGCGCCGTCACGCGCCGGCGTATCTCTTCTGGACCGACCTCGGCGAGACCGCCCTGCTCTTCGTGTTCTTCTGGGTTGTCCCACCGCTCGTCGCCGTCGGCGTCTACTTCTGCCTATGGCACTCCACCCGGCACATAGCCCGGCTGGTATTGTGCCGCGAGGCCAACCTGGGCTTAATCGAGCGCCGACGCGTCCCCTACTGCCTGCGCGGCGTAGCGCGTGACGCCGTGCCGATGACCCTCGGCGCCATCGCCATCTTCTTCGTGTTCGCCGTGCCGCGGTCGGGCTCCCTCAACGGGCTGGACGGTCTCATCTGGCTCTACCTCGCTCTTGTCGCCGCGCTGACGCTGCCGCACGTGATCCTGGTGCTGTGGATGGATTACACGCAGAAACTATGGCCGGCGCGACGCGGCGTCTTTGCACCCATCGTTGCGCCTCTGCCAACGGGCGCGACCACGGGGAGATAGGGTCAGGCAGCGCCGTAGCGCGGCGCCAAGCGGCGGCGTGAACACGGCGCCCGGTCGTGCGTGCCGCTGCCAAGTTCGAGATGGTCGTCGTACATAGATCGAGGGAAGCGTGTCAATTGGAGAGCGCGCCGTTCCTTCAGCCGGATAGCTGAAGGAACGGCGCGCTCTCCAGGCATCGCCGGTGCGGTTCCCGCTGTCTCGATCGAGGACGAGACGCGAGAAGCCTTCTTTAGGGGCGTTGGAACGTGCCGATGAGTTGCGCCGTACCGAGGACGTGGCCGGCGACAGCGCGTTGCAGCGCGTCGCGCGTGAGGCCAGGACCGCCGACGAAGGACACATTGAGCGCGTACAACGTGTAGTAGTAGTGGTGCGGAAGACCGTGGACGGGCGGGCACGGGCCGAGGTAGCTCCTCATGCCGCCGCTGTTCACGCCTCCCGTCGTGCCGGTAGGAGCATTGCCGTACATGTAGCGCCACGTCCCTGGTATGTTGTAGGCCACCCAATGCACGAAGCCCGTGGGCGCGATGGCTTTGGGCGCGTCGGGATCGACGACCGTGAGCGCGAACCCACGCGTGCCCGCCGGGACGCTGCTCCAGTTGAGCCGCGGCGCTATGTTCTTGCCATTGCAGCCGAAGCTGTTGGCCTCGTGGCTCGTGGAAATGACCCCACCGTTCGAAAAATCAGGGCTGGTCAAACTAAACGGCGCCGGTGCCGACGCCGACAGACCGAGCAAAGGCGCTAACACAAACGGTAAAACCTTGATCATTGCTGTCCTCCCTATTGTCGTGACCGTGAGCGGCGCTTGAGATGCCTGGCCACGTCTCCAGTATGCCGGAAAGAAGTCCGACGGCGCCTTGTCCAGTCGGACGCAATAGCGGCAAGAGCGGCAAGCCTGCACGCGCCAAGTCAAGCAGGGCGCCGCTGTCGCGTCGGCGCCGACGAGCGTACACTAGGTGGGTGGCGGCGAACGACGCTGTGGTTTGCTCGCCAGCGACGACGTTTGGCGAACCGCGTCGCCAACGCCGCGTCAAACCGTCGTCAGCCGCGGCACGATCGTCACGAATGAGTTAAGAGGAGAACAGCGCTATGGAGTACCGCACGCTTGGCCGCACGGGGGTCAAAGTCAGCCCGCTCTGCCTGGGAGCCATGATGTTCGGGGCCTGGGGCAACACCGACCACGACGACTCGGTCCGCATCATCCACCACGCCCTCGACGCGGGCATCAACTTTATCGACACCGCCGACGTCTATGCCGCCGGCGAGTCCGAGGAGATCGTGGCCAAGGCGCTCGGCGGCGGCAAGCGCGCTGACGTGGTGCTGGCTACCAAGGTCCACGGACAGATGGGCGCTGACCCCAACCAGCAGGGCAACTCACGCCGCTGGATCGTCCAGGCCTGTGAGGACTCCCTGCGCCGCCTGGGCACGGACTGGATCGACCTCTATCAGATCCACCGCCCCTCGGCGGACACCGCTATCGACGAGACGCTGGGAGCCTTGACCGAGCTGGTGCGCCAGGGCAAGATCCGCTACTTCGGATCCTCCACCTTCCCGGCGCACGAGGTCGTGCAGGCGCAGTGGACGGCAGAGCGACGCGGACGCGAGCGCTTTATCTGCGAGCAGCCTCCCTACTCTATCCTGGTGCGCGGCGTCGAGGCCGACCTTTTGCCGGTCTGTCTGGAGTACGGCATGGGCGTGATCCCCTGGAGTCCGCTGGCCGGCGGCTGGCTGGCCGGAACCTTCGGCTCGGGCAAAGAGAACACTAGCCGTCGCTCCGAACGCATCCCCGCGCGCTACGATATGTCCCTGCCCGTCAACAGGAGGAAGTTGGAGATCGTGGACCAGTTAAGCGCCGTGGCCGACGAAGCGGGCATCACCATGGTGCAGATGGCGCTGGCCTTCACGCTGGCGCACCCTGCCGTAACGGCGCCCATCATCGGGCCGCGCACGATGGAGCACCTCGAATCGCAGCTCACGGCCCTCGATGTGACGCTGGACGCCGCCACCCTGGACAAGATCGACCGCATCGTGCCGCCGGGCGAAACGGTCAACCCGAGCGACCGCGGCTACCAGCCTGAGACGCTGACCGACCTCGCGCGCCGCCGCCGCTAAACGTCGCTCCCCTCTGACGAGGCCGCCGTGAGTACGCTCTTGAGAGCGTGCCCGCGGTGGCCTCTATCGTTTTCAACAAGCCCTTAACGTGGCGCTGTTACGGAGCGGCCGCAACGATCACAGCTGAGGATGCATCAAGGCACAACTTCGCGGCGTAAGGGAAGCAACACGATCTCGATCGAGGCTCCGTCGGAGCGCAACTTTCCTTTGCAAAGGGGCGGCCCTATCCAGGCGTGGATGGGGCCGCCCCTTCACTATCTCCCCATCGCGACGATGTCCGAAAGCATTGTCCAGACCCTTTTTCCCCTTCCCCTACCGTTACATGCGCGAATTTCGACGATCCCTACGTTCAGTTGACCATGACGGGTCGGCAAGACCTGCTCGTCGGCAAGGCAGTAGACCTGTCGCCGTTTGTCGCGAAGGTAAGGAGAGATCGCATCGCTAGTTCGTCGCCTACGTTCGTCGCGCCCCCGCCGTTCAATGCGTCCCTCCCCTTATCGAGCATGTTTTCTTTTATGGAGGCTGTCATGTCCATTCACCGCTCCAAGCTCCGTCCACTAGGTTGCGCCGCCGCCGTCGGCGTCCTAGCCGCCTCGGCGTCGTTGTCGCCGTTCGCCGCGCACACTCCTTCGGCTCACGCCCTCTCACGCGTCCACGACGACGTGCCCGGACTCACCCTCGACGCCTCGCTCATCCCTGCTGTCCAGGGCGCCTTGCCCGTGCTCTCCCTTAGTCCACAGAAGGCCCCCGTCAGCTTTGTCAACGCCACGTTGCGTCGCACTGTAGAGAACCCGACCAGCTTGCGTTCGCTGGCCAAGACGCAGTATTTCTCCAAACGGCGTATCAGGATTGTGCCCTCTCTCCTGGGCGCCTACAGTGGGACGCGCCTGGCGGCGCTGGTCAATCTTAAAACCGGCAACGCGCAGGTCTTCCCCTCGCTGACTAAGATGGCGCCGCTCTCGCCCTCCGACCTGCGCTCGGCCAGCGTCGTGGCCCGTAGCTTGCTCGCCAACAGTCGCTTTATTGGACGAGACGATACGCAGACGACCCTGGGTACGCCGTTCGTCGTCGACGGATCGACCACCGACGCGGCGGCGGCCAGCGCGCCGGACGCGACGCCCACGGTTATGCCGACCGTCCCGGCGACGGTCACGGCCACCGTGCCCGCGACGACATCGCTGCGCGCTCCAGCCGCTGGCGCCGCGCGCGACACGATCAGGTCCACCGCGGCGATCACGCGCACGATCGACCCTACCCTCGTCCACCCCATCGTACCGGCGAACGCGGCCGTCCTGAGCTACGTACCGCTGCGCCGCTCTGTCGGCGGCTACCCCGTCTACGGTAGAGGCTCACAGGCGGCCATCGCCGTGGGCGCGGGTGGATCGGTGCAAGGGCTCGTCCGCACCTGGGAACTCGGCCATATGACGCAAATCTCCGTCAGCGAGACGCGCTCGCAGAACGAGATTGCCGACGCGATCTCCGCGCAACTCTCGCCCATGGCCAAGACCAGCCACGTGACGCTCAACTCCGTCGGCGTCGCCTACTACGATGGCGACGGCGCCTACATGCAGCCGGTCTACCGCTTCACGGCCACGATCCACTACCTGCAAAACACGCAGGGCAATACGCCTGGAGCCACGGGCAAAGCCGGCGACGACGACGTCGTGCTCGGCTACGTACCGATCGGTAAGCCGCTGGAGGCGATCCCCTCGCTGCTCGACGAGCCGGCCGTTCTGCCGCAAGACCAACCGTTGGCCAAGACCCTCACTGTCCCCGGACTCGCCGGCGCCGCACCTCAGAACGCAGGGCCGCGCGCGTTCCCGGCGACACATGCGGCTGGCGGGGGCAGTAATCCGACGGTCGGCCGCTACGTCGTGCGTAACGACGACGCTGGCTGGGTCAATGACGCCAACGCCTTCTGGAACAACATCTCCAAGAGCAGCGCCTTCAGCAACAAACAGTATTACTGGGCCATCCCCCAACAGTTCACCTCCAACGCCATCAACCGCGTCAACGCGGTCAACATCGCCTTGACAGAGGCCCACGGCGACTGGTGGTACTTCACGACCTATCAGAACTACGGCGACGGCGTCAACATCACGAGCGACATCGCTTCGTCCGGCTACGGCGCCGGATCGGGCGGCGTGCTCGACTACTGGATCTTGCACTCCTGCGAGGTCATCCCCGCGCCGGTCGACACGCCGTACTACGACTCTTCGACGGACAACAGCAACGCGCACTGGTACGACCCCTGGTTCAAGGTCTTCGACGGACTGCACTCCGTCGTCGGCTACCGCACCATCATGTACATCAACGACGGGGTAGGCGGCCCCTTCGGAGACGCACTTCAGGCCGGCGCACCGGTGGTCAGCGCCTGGTTCAACGCCGTCGGCTCGTCGTCGGCCTACAACGGCAACCCCTACTACGGCGCTCACGGCGGCAATAAGCCGATGGGCCGCGCCTCGACGATCAGCGTCTCCGGCCACGAGAACGACACGGCCTACGACACCACCCCGCTCGGTCGCCCCGGCCAGTTGCACATGTTCTGGATCAACAACTAGCCCCAGCGCATCCATCCAGCAAACGGAGAAGGCGGAGGTCGATGAGACCTCCGCCTTCTCCGTCTCTCCTCGTGCGTCGTCGGCCCACGCGCGTCAGGCTCGGCCGCCGTCCAGCGCCCTCCTGGCTACCGCACTGGTCACCCGAGAGCGCCGGGGCGAGCACGTAGGGCAGAATTCGCTCTCTATGGTGAGCGCGGATGTCCCGCGAAGCGTTGGGCGCTCCGAAAAACGAACCGTCAGGTCGTCAACGACAGCTCGAACGTCTTCGGCTTCAGGCGTCGTCTTGTCGACATCCCGCTTATGTCGCCTCTCTGCTCCCCGATATGATGTTCGCGAGGACTGGCGGATTTATTCGAACGTCTGCACCGGTCTGATCTCAATCTGGCCGAAACGGGTCATCGGATGCTTCGACGCGATCTCGATCGCCTCGTCCACGTCCGCACAGTCGATGAGATCGAATCCAGCAATCCACTCTTTCGTCTTTATAAAGGAACCATTACTCACCGCCAGTTCACCCCCACGCCGTTTCACCGTGACGGCAGCGGTCGGCGGCGCCAGCACCTCACCAACCGATCGAACACCTCGCTCATCCATCTCGGCAACCCACTGCTCGATATTGTCCTCCGCCGGTACGTGCTTTTCCGCCGACTCGTCGGTACACACGAAAAACATGAACTGCATCAAAGCCCCCTCATCGTCCCTCGACGTAGGCGATCCGTTACGGCCACTAACCCAGCGCAGCCTCACTATAGCACTAATGTCCTAAGAAAGCTCCTGGATCTCGCAAGGGAAGCCGTGCTTCGCGCCGCGCACAGCTAGCCTATGGAGAACCACTCTGTTTATCTGCGTCTGGCTACGGCGTCAGTTTCTTCAATTCTTCGAGGAACACCGTCTCCTCCTTCATCTTGATCGGAGCCCTATCGTTGCAGCGCCGCAAGCATAGTGATCGCATTCTCTAACTTTCACCAAGCTACGGCTATCTTAGCCTCCGTCATGCCGAAGCGTGCTCAACGGTCTACAAACCGCGGCGCCGGGGCAAACGCCGCGATCGCTTCTTTAACGATCGCGGCGATTATGTCCACGGCGCCGGCGCGCGGGACGCGCCGCGTCTCACCGCCCGCACGGGGCTTCAGTTCCACTACGTCGTCCGCGACCGTACAGCGGCTGACCGTGACGCGCAAAGGCATACCTAACAGGTCGGCGTCGTTGAACTTGACGCCCGCGCGCTCGTCGCGGTCGTCGTAGAGCACGCTCACGCCAGCGGTGCGCAGGTCGTCATACAACGCGTCCGCCGCGACGCGCACGTCGTCGTGGACGCCGTCGAGTCCTACTAGATACACATCGAACGGCGCGACGACTGCCGGCCAGAGCAGACCCCTCTCGTCGTGGTACGCCTCGGCGATACAGGCGATCAGGCGGCCCACGCCGATGCCGTACGAGGCCATCACGATGTCGCGCAGCGACCCATCTTCGTGCTGGAAGCGCGCTCCCAGCGCCGCGCTATAGCGCGTGCCCAGCTTAAAGGTATGCCCGACCTCCACGCCGCGCGCCAGGCGCAGCGACAGCCCACAGCGCGGACAGGCCGCGCCCTCGAACACTGCCGCGATGTCGGCCACGAGGTCCGGCGTGTAGTCGCGCGGGACGTTTACGTCGCGCAGATGGACGCCGTGCCGGTTGGCCCCGGCCACGAGGTTCGGAGAGGATGCCACGAGGTCGTCGACCACCACCACGGCGCCCCTGATGCCGATGGGCGAGGCGTAGCCCGGCACGATGCCCGTGCCGGCGAGGTCGTCCGCCGTGGCCGGGCGCAACGACGAGGCGCCTACGACGCGCGCCAGCTTGGTCTCGGCCACCTCCATATCGCCGCGCACGACAGCGAAGATCAGGCGGTCTCCCTCCACAAAGAACGCGGCCTTGGCCGTGCGCGACGCCGGGACGCCCAGGTAGGCGGTCAGCGCGGCGATAGTGGCCGCGCCCGGCGTCTCCACGGCGACGAGCGGTCGCGCCGTCTCGGGCGCTGGTGCGTCTTTGTGGAAGGTCGCCGCCTCGACGTTGGCCTTGTAGTCGCAGGTGTCGCAGAGCGCGAGGTCGTCCTCGCCGATCGAGGACAAATACATGAACTCGTGCGTCGCCGTCCCCCCCATCATGCCGGTGTCAGCTTCTACCGCGACGACATCCAAACCGCAGCGCCGGAAGATGCGCTCGTAGGCGGCGTAGACGCGCGGGTAGTAGGCGTCGAGGTCAGAGACCGAGGCGTGCGCGGAGTAGGCGTCTTTCATGGTGAACTCGCGCGCGCGCATTAGACCGCCGCGCGCACGCGCCTCGTCGCGCACCTTGGTCTGTATCTGGTAGACCATGAGCGGCGTCTGCCTGTAGGACGTCACGACGCGGCGCAGCAGGTCGGTCACGACCTCCTCGTGCGTCATGGCCAGCACCATGCCCCGGCCCGCGCGGTCGTCGAAGCGCACGAGTTCGGGGCCGATCGCGTCGAAGCGGCCCGTCTCGCGCCAGAGGTCCGCTGGCTGGAGCACGGGCGCGGAGAATTCCTGGCCGTCGATCGCGTCCATCTCCGCACGCAGGATGGCCTCGACGCGCGCTTTCACCTTCTGGCCCAGCGGAAGATAGCTGTAGAGTCCGGCGGCGAGTTGCCCGATGTAGCCGCCACGCACGAGTAGGTGGTGGCCCGCCGGCTCTCCGTCAGCCGGAGATTGCCGCTCCGTGCGGCCCAGCATATGCGAACGACGCATTGGTTTCGCTCCTTCCCGGTCGGGGCGCTGTACGCGCTCCCGGATACACGAAAGCGACCCTCCTACCCATGGGACGAAGAATCGCGTTCGTGGTACCACCCCGGTTCGGAGGCGGGCGCCTCCCTCATTCTGGCCGGATAACGGCGGCCGCCGCGACCCCTTCGCGTCCAACTCCAAGGGACGACCGGGATCGGTGCGCGCGAGTGGGGATCGGCGCGGCGGGCGACAGGGGAGGCTCTCAGCCGACGGCCTCCCCGCTCTTAGTCGCCGCCACGGTCCACGCCGGCAAAGCCCGCGCATCGCATCGTGTCGTGGCCACAGTATACTGCATACTATGAACACCAGCGACCCATCCACTACGAGGAATCCAGTGAACGCAACAAATCTACCTCTCTTTCGTCGCGCAACAGCACGCCTACTCGATCTCCGTGGAGCTTTCTACTCGCCGGTTACTTATGTCTATCGGCGAAGTGAAACACGCCTCTCAGGCTGGAAGCGCGACTACGCTGCTACAGGGGCAGACTGGGATGCTGTGAGCAATGATATTGCTTTGACTATCGATCGCATTCGTACCGAATATCCTGGAACGCTGATTCAGTACAGCCGCTTGAAAGATGCGACTGATGTACATTGCTGCACTAGCTGGCATATTTTTCCCACAGCTTCTCCAGAATAGGACGCCGCGAGAGGAAAATGTAGCTGCTCTCGTACCCCATCATGGGCAAGGCGAAGAGGCAGACCGCTAGCAAACGTGGAACACACTTTTCCAAAGATAGCCTGGTCATATAAGCAACACTATCTTTGCACTTTCCCTATTATGGTCAAGTAGAGGGCATTCAGCTACCCACATGTTGTGTTTCACGAAATGATTTGACCACAACATATAGTAGGGAAACAAAAAGTGCAAAGATAGAGCAATAAGAACCTCGGTATACTGCATGCTATGAACGCCGATGACAAGCCGTTGCACGGGCGTGTGGCCCTCGTCACCGGAGCGAGCAAGGGCATAGGACGGGGCATCGCCGAGCACCTCGCGGCGAGCGGCGCCTCGCTCGTCGTCTCCTCGCGCGACGACGCCGCCCTCACGACCACGGCTCACGAGATCGCCGCGCGGCACGGCGTCACGGTCGTGCCCGTGGCGGCGGACGTGGCGGACCTGGCGACAGCGGCCCTCCTCATAGACAAAGCGATCGCGTCGTTCGGGTCGCTGGACATCCTCGTCAACAACAGCGGCGGCCCGCCCTCGGGCCGCTTCCTCGACCTCGGCGACGCGGCGTGGCGGAACGCCTTCGACCTCTTGTTGCTCGGCGTGGTGCGTCTGATCCGCGAAGCATATCCCCATCTGCGCGACTCGGGGCGCGGGCGCATCGTCACGGTGGCCTCCACCTCGGTCAAGCAGCCTATAGAGGGCCTCATCCTCTCCAACGCCCTGCGCTCGGCTGTGGTCGGACTTTCCAAGACGCTGGCCGCGGAATTCGGCGTGGACGGCATCACCGTCAACGTCGTGGCGCCGGGCAATATCTTGACCGACCGCCTGCGCGAACGCGCCGTCGTATCCGGCGTCCCACTCGCAGAAGCGCTGCACGCGGCGGAAAAGAACATCCCGCTCGGACGCATCGGAGATCCCAACGACCTCGGCGCGCTCGTCGCCTTCCTCTGCACCGACGCCGCCGCCTACATCACCGGCACACTCATCCCCGTGGACGGCGGCCTCACCCGCGGCGTCTAACGATCCCCGCTCCGTGCCGTCTCTCCACGCGGCGGCCTTGGGAACAGGACGATGACGTCTTAGATACCACGCTATCAGAGCGGGGGAGTGGGCCATGCGGCAATTGATCTTGTCCGGCGGCGGCGGCGAACAAGACTCGCGCCCCCTCGACGAGGCGTTCGCTCGTCAGATGCCGGCGAGCCGGCCGTTGTTGTACCTGCCCATCGCGCTCGATCCCCGAGAGCACGCGTATGCCGCCTGTCACCGCTGGATTCGCTCGGTCTTCGCGCCGCTGGGGCGCGACGACATCGTGATGTGGGACGATGTCGCGGGCAAGGGCGCCACCGACCTGGACGCCTTCGCCGGCATCTACATCGGCGGCGGAAACGCCTTCAAGCTGCTGCACGACCTGAGAGAGGCGCGCCTTCTCGACCCACTGCGGCGCTTCGCCCTCGGCGGCGGTCTCGTCTACGGCGGCAGCGCCGGAGCTATTCTCCTGGGCAAGGACATCACGACCGCGGCCCACGCCGATCCCAACGAGGTCGGACTGCGCGACACGACGGGGCTCGACCTTCTTGATGGGTACTCCGTCTGGCCGCATTACCGGCAGGACGACGACGACTGCATCGCCGCCCATGTCGAACGGTACGGGCTCCCCGTCATCGCCTTGAGTGAGCGGTCGGGGCTTTACGTTCGCGACGACCTCCCCACAGCTCTAGGATCCGCGCCGACCGTCGTCTTTCGCGCGCAATCGCGGGACGGGTACCCGTCCTCTATGACGATCGACCTCTAACGACGGGTCTCCAGCTCTCACCTTTATCAACGGCGGAACGACCCATTCGGTTTCCGCGTAACCTTTTGTCTCGTTTCTCCGTTAGACACGTGGAACGTCGGGGAGAAGAGGACGAGGGGCGACAAAAGCGTGAGAGAGGAGGCCGGCGCCGACCTTATCGAGCGGGCTAAGCATGACCGCACGGCCTTTGGCGAGATCTATGACCTTTATCTCCGCCGTATCTACGCTTTCTGCCTCGGCCACACCGCCAGCCGCGAGGAAGCGGAAGACGTGACGGCGCAGACTTTTGAGAGCGCGCTACGGGCGCTCCCGCGCTACGAGGACCGCGGCGCGCCCCTCTCGGCGTGGCTGCTGCGCATCGCCGCGAACGCCTCGGCCGACCGCGCGCGCCGGTCCGGAAAGTTCGAACCCCTGAGCCGCCGTCCGAGCGCCGACGAAGATCAGCCGAAGGAAGAGACCGAACGCTCTAACGAACCGGGGCCAGACCTATGGGTCGAGCGTTGGGAGCAAGCTTCCGTTCTGCGCGACTACCTTGCCGCGCTGCCGTCCGACCAACAACGCGCCGTGCAACTGCGCTACTACGAGGATCATGCTTTACTGGACATCGCCGCACGAATGGGACGGAGCGAGGGAGCAGTGAAACAGCTGCTCCAACGGGCGCTCAAAGCGCTGCGGGCGCAGGTGCGACCGGAGTATCTGGAGGGCCTCGCCGATGCCTGACCAACCGACAGGACGGGACATGGATGCCGCCGGTACGGAGATGGACCGCCTGCTGCGCGACCTCGGGCCGCTTATGGCGCGACAAGAGATGCTCGAAGAGCAGGCGCCCGACGCCGCCTTCGCCCACGATCTGCGTGCCCGTCTTATCGCCTCCTCCAACGGCGAGACCATGCCTGATACAGCCTTCGCGCAAGACCTGCGCGCCCGTCTCGTCGGCGATGCCGAGGCGTCCACGCCGGATGCCGGTGGGTCAACCATATCCGTGCCAGCCGCCGGCGCCGCGATCGTACCCGCACCGGCTCCCCTCTCTCTCGATGATTGGAGACGGCGACGCGCCCGGTCGGCCGTCTTGCTCGGCCTCGCGGCGGCGCTGACCGCCGCCGTGGTCGTCCTCGCGTTCGTGCTGCCACGTGTCCTGCCCTCGCCAAGTCGCCCGCGAGGAGGGCAAAGCGTCGCCGCTAGTCGGGCGCCCCTGCCCAGCCTGGGCGACATCACGCGCGGCTTCCAGTCAGCGCCGGGCACGGGCGGCGGCGGTGGGGCGGGCGGCACGGTCTCGCCCGTACGGGGGTCGATCTCCTTGCCAGTCAGTCCAGACCCCTTCTACGGGCCGCTGCACGTCACGGCGCGCGCGTTGCCGCACGAGCCCTCTACGCTCCCCGCCTATCAACTACGCGTCCAGTCCGATCGAGCGGGCGTGGCGGCCATGGCGCGGCGCGTGGGCGTCGCGGCGTCCGTCACGCTCGTCGCCGGTCAGAACGCCCTCTGGAACGTGGCGGCGGACGGCAGCGGGGCCATAGGGGCGAGACACCCATTGCACAGCATCGCCGTTTCCACGACTACGGGCGAGACGATCTACTACGATCTACGCTATCAGAACGTGATGCCTGGCGCGTCGCACCCATTGAATCGGGCCGTCGCCATCGCCGCCGCGCGCGCCTGGCTCGCGTCCCTCGGATGGAAAGACGTGACCGTGCGCGCGGTCGTGCCAGTGAACGGACCAACTGAATGGAGCGTGGAGGTCGACTGGCCGGGCGCCGAGGCCGCGACCACGCCAGGGGCGACCGTCCTAGTCGTCTCCGGCGGCCACGTGGTCGAGGCGCACCTGTGGCCGCGCGTGGCCGCGCGCTTGCCGATCAAGATACTGAGCCCGCGTGATGCGCTGACCGTGCTGCAAGCTAACCGTGTCCCTTTGTCGGTGACGGAGAAAAACAGGACCAACATACTGACAGCAGGAGGACGGGGAATCGTCACGGGCGTGACGGTCGTGCAGGTATTGACGGCGGACGTCTACGGCAGACTCTACCTCGTGCCGGCGTACCGTTTCTCCGGCACGGCGCTGTTCAAGGCCGCCAAGCAGCAAGTGGCGCCACCGGTAAAGGGACTGGTCGCGGCCACGTGGTACGCCCTCGTTCCGGCTGGAAGCGGGGGCTGACGATGCGCGGAGAAAGGAGAAGGAGAGTGCGCGACTTTATGTGTCGGACGATCGCGGTAGGGGCGCTGGCGACAGGACTTTGCGTGGATGGGCTAGCGCCCGCTTCAGTCGTAGCGCCGCGCCCCCGCGTCGGCGTCGTGGATGCACGGAATGGGGCCATACGCTCCGTTCCCCTCGGCCCGAACGCCGCCGTCGTCTCGTTCGACCCGACACCCATGCACGACGCCCCCGAGGGACGGCTGTTCGTCGCCGTCCAGGGCGCCTTCGACGGCATGAACGGCAGCCCGCGCGGACTCGGGCAGGTACGCATCCTCGACGCGCGCGATGGACGCCTCCTCCACTCCAGCTTCGTTGGCTACGTGCCCGATAGTATAGCCCTGGATACAAAGATGGGCCGTCTTTTCGTGGCCAATAAAGTCGACCACACGGTCTCTATCCTCGACAGCGCCACGGGTGCGCTTCAGCGAACCGTCGTCGTTCCTCCCTCCCCACTCCAGATAGCGGTCGACGCGACGGCACAGCGAGCTATCGTCGTCACGGGTGGAGTTGCCGACAACGCGGGCATCTCGTTAGGAAGCGGCGGCGTCAGCGTGCTCGACACCAGGTCCGGCCACGTCTTGAACACGCTGCCCCTGGCCGAAACCCCGATGGACCTAGCGATCGACCAGCAGCGGGGCCGCGCCTACGTTCTGGCGGAAGGCCTCAACGTCGTGGCGCTGAAAAGCGGCGGCATTATAGACCGCCTACCGCTCCAAGGAAGAGGCATGTCCGTCGCTCAGGACGATAAAACCGATCGGGTGTTCGTCCTCACGTCGCGGCAGCCGAACCCAGCATTACAAGCGACAACCATCCTCTCGACGCGCGAGTCTGATTCGGGCCGCCTCCTTGCAAGAGTCACGCTGCCGGGAGGGGCGGGTGGAATCGTCGTGGACGCGGCGGCGCGGCGTGTCCTGGTTTTCACCGATGACTACGTGGACGGCGGCGAGCGCGTGGGGCTAATCGACGCTGGCTCCGGCAGGGTGCTCCACCTCGCGGCGCCGGCCAACATGCTGCACGTGTCCGCCCTCGTCGCACCGGTCGTCGATACGCGGCGCGGCTATGCTTTCGCAGCGGTAGACAACTCTTCTTCGGCCATAGTCGGCGTGTGGACCACGCGCACCGGCGCGCTCGTGCGTACTATCGCCGCGATAGGCTCCAACGTGACGGCGATGGCCGTGGACGAGCGCGGCGGAAGGCTCTACGTCGTCAGCATGAACCGCAACACGCCGGACTCTCGATGCTATCTCACCATCGTCTCGCTAAAACATCTCATGCACCAGGGATAAGGAGAGCCGATAGCAGGCGGGCGTCCTTACACCTCTATGCTAGGAGGCCGTGGAGCGGCGCACTTCGCTACGCGAGAGAGCGCCCCTGGCAACGCCCATGGGGCTTGGCCGGCTGTCCTGACGACGTGAATAAGGGACCGCGAATGTGGACGCCTATGCCCCTGACGGCGCCCGCGTCGCTCCTGCCCCACCCTCTCTCGCGAGACGATTACCTGCCGTCGCTTCCCCCGCTCGTGACTCCGTCCTGGCGGGACGGGACGCCATGCACTCATGCTCCCCCGCGCTCGGACGACACGGCGGATGCCGAAGGGAGAGGCGCCGCGGCGAGGTGGGCGTCGAGCACCGCCGTTAGATCCAGGGGAAAGGGGGCCCCTGGTGGGCGCACCGCGGCCTCGGCAATGACGCCGCGCCGGCGCAGGATCTCTTTGCGCACGGCCAGGCTTACCTTTTCCTGCGCCTCGCACAGGAGAAGCGGATACCAGGGCAGCAGGCTCGCGCGCGCCGCCGCGTAGCCCATCTCGCGCCAGGCATCGACCGTGGTCACGAGCGCCTCGGGGACGGCGAAGCCGGTCATAGCGCCGGCTGACCCGGCTAGCAGTTCGTCCAGCAAGCCAACGCCGCCCAGACCGCCGAAGATAGGCGTCGTTATCTCTTTAGCCAGCGCGGCGATGGTGGGGGCGGTAGGCGGGGCCTCCGCCTTGACCGCCACGGCGACGCCGCAGGCACGCACGGCGCCGGCCAGCGCGGCAGGGGTGATGGCGATGCCCGTCGCGGCCGGGTGATCCTGCACGACGACGCCCACGCCGGCGATGGTGGAGACGTGGTGAAAATGGTCGGCCGCTCGCGCTGGGTCCGCCGATGGAACGGGCAGCATCACGGCGTGCGCGCCGCTGGCCGCGGCCATGCGCGCTTCTTCGACGGCCGGCGCCGTGGCCGTGACGCCCATACCCGCCACGACCGGCAGGTCGCCCGCGGCCTCGACCACGGTGCGCAACACGGCCTGGCGCTCCGCTGAATCAAGACGCGCCGCTTCGCCAAGCACGCCCAGCGCGACGACGCCACGCGCCCCGGCCTGGCGGTAGAGCATCACCAACCGCTCCAACGAGGCATGGTCGACCGCCAAACCGTCGCCGTGGAACGGCGTGGCCAGGATGCCCCAGACACCATGTGCTAAAAGGTCAAACTGGCCCACGCGGCCTCCTTTTCTTTCGTGATCATGCGTTGCGCTGTCGTCCTCGACATCCGCCCTTAAGTCCCCTGACCTCAGACGGCGAACATAGCCACACTGTTTACCGAGTGCATGCGTCCATACAAGAAGCGCAGAAAATCGTCGCGGTGGGCCGGCGCGGCCCGCTCCCAGGCAGGCCCCACGGCGGCGTCGCCCCACCAATAGGACCAGATGAGGACGCTGCGCTGGGGCGCCATGATAAAGCGCAGGCGATTGTCGACCCAGCCTTCGCCGCCGGTCAGGCCCTGCGCGTGCAGCCAGTCTCGCGCCTGCCCCTCGTTCCAGCCCAGCGCGTGCAGCCGCCAGGCCGCCGCGGCGCCTATCCCCGCGTTGTAGCGCGTGAGCAGCGCCTGCGCGCGGTCGTCGTCCGTGTCGAGCCAGTCGATGACGCGCATGCCGTTGTCGGCAATGCCCTCGAAGGTGCAGGAACTGGCCGAGTTAACGATGGAGAGGAGCCCATCGGCGGCAGCCGTACCCTCGTGATGCCAGGTCTCGCGCAGCTTGAATTGGACGTAGTGCCCTGGATACCCCTCGTGGACGGCCAGATGCTTGAGCGCGGGGCGAGTCAGCACGGGATCGATGTTCAGTTCCACGGTGCGGTGGAGGTAGTCGCAGCGCGCGTTGAAGGCGACGTCGCGCACCGTGGCCACGCGCATGCCGTCGGCGCGCGGCGCGGGCAGCGCCAAGATCTCCTCGGTCCGCGTCCAGGCCTCGGACATAAGGTCGGTGAGCACGGCGGCCACGTCGTCGGCTGGGACGCGCATGCGCTCTTGCCAGGCCGCGCACTGGGCGGCGAGGTCGCCATCGTAGCCCATGCCGGTGAGCAGCGCGCGTATGTCGACGCGCAACCGGTCCAGCTCGTCGTCCGCGGGAGGGGCGGCCGGCACGTGCAAGAAGGAGTGCAATTGGTCGGAGAACGACAGTCCGGCCGTGCGCCAGCGCAACAAAGCCAGCGTCGAGACGCAGAGTTGATCGTAGTAGGTGCGGCGGTCCGGCTCGGGCAGGGCGGCGGCGCGGCGGTGCAGCTCGTCGAAGCGGGCCTCGAACGCATCGACCGTGGCAAAAGACGCGGGTGCATACGAGGGAGCCATGTTAACCACGACCAGCCGGTCGTCGTCGCCGGCCGAGGGAGTGAGCGAACGGTAGAGGGCGTCGGCGCCGAGCAGCGCCTTCACCATGTCCTCGCCGTAGGCGAGCGTGGCGTCACTGAGCGGGGGCATGGGCGTCCTCCTGGCGCATAGCGGCGCCGATTAACGAGACGGGGATCGAGCCGTACGAGAGAAAACGGTCGTGGAAGGCGCGCAGGTTGAACGCCGCGCCAAGGCGTTCCTGGTGTTCTTTGCGCAGCGCGTGGATCATATCGGTTCCGATTAGATACATCAGCGCGGCGCCAGGATACATGCTGTTACGCGCCGCTTCGGAGCGGGCGGCAGCGGGACTCATACCTACCTCGTCGCGGTAGACGGCGGTCGCCTCGTCCAGGCTGAGTCGCCCGGTGTGCAGGTCGACGTCGACCAAAGCGCGCGCGGCCATGCGCAAGCGTGCGTAATGTCCCTCATAGCGCTCCAACGGCGAAAGAAAGTCGGTCTCGGCCATCAACTCGGTGGTATAGCAGGCCCAGCCCTCGGCCATGGTCCCGCCGCAGAAAAAGGCGATGCGCGAGGCGCAGTCCACGGCGGCGACCCGGCCGACGCGCGAGGCGGCGCGGGCGGCGTGCCAATTCTGAATGTGATGGCCGATGCCGCCGTGATGCACCACGTGGTTGAGCTTGATGACGCTGTCGTTGTTAGCGCGCAGCAGTGCGTCTTGCTCCGCTGCCAGCGTCGCCTCGTCGATGGGCGTCACCAGATAGTCGAGCGGCGTCGTGGGGTCGTACGGCGCGGGCGAACGGTAAAACAGGAAGTACAGTGCGGGCGCCGCCGCGCGTGCCCACGCCGGACGCGGTATGTAGCGGACCGGCGCCTCCGGCCAGGTGATGAGATCGGCGCGCCGCGCCGCCGCGCGCGACTGGTCCCACAACTCGGCGTAGCGGGCGTAGTAATCGTTTGTCGTGGGATGGAGGGCGGACAGCCCGGCCAGCGCCTCGTCCGGCGAGGCCGCGCCGAAGGCGGAGGCGCCGGCGTCGAGCACCGCGCGGCTGGCCGCCATCTGCGCGCGGGCCGCCGCCGCGATGTCCGCCGTGGAGCGCTCCAGAAAGTGGCCGCGCCGCAGCAAGAGGTCGAGCGCCTCCTCGCCGCAGGCGTAGTCCTCATGAGGATGCTCGAGCAGCGAGGTCAGGTGGTCGGCGAACTCCGTGACAGCCCTGGCGGCGCGGTCTGCCGCGTGGCGCAGGCCCGTGGCGGCCAAGCCGTGGTCGGCGATAAGGATATCGACGCCCCCGCTCAGAAAGGCCAGCGTCCCCGTGCATTCGACGAGTGCGCGCTCGACCCAGGCCGCCGGACAGCGCGTGAGCAGGGCGCGGCCTTGCGCCAGAAAGGTAGGGATCGCCTCCAGCCGCGCGACAGCGTTCCCCACGCGCTCGTCCAACGGCGCGAACGGACGCAAGAACAAGCCGATCAGGCCGAACACGGCCTCGCCGATCCACATGCTGGGATTGCCGCGCTGAAAGCGGGGCGACCCGTACTCCCACAAGGCGATGTCCAGAAAACCCGCGGCGAGGTCACGGTCCAGAGCGGTCGCCGCGTCGAGGGCCTCGGAGGGCAGCGTGGCGAGGGCGCGGCGCTGGGCCTCCATCTCGGCCATGGCCGCGTCCAAGCCCGCCGCGGACCAGTCGGGCAGCCTGTCGTCGTAGGCGTGGATGCCGGTGAACGTCGCGTTGACGGGACGGCGGCGGTAGTAGGTCGCGAAGAAGTCGTCGAGCCAGCGCGACGTCGCTGTCGCGTTCCGTGGAGGCGTTTGCTGCTCCATCGCTTTAGCGCTCCAGCGGGAGGTCGACCCAGCGCCGCTCGTGGTGCGAACGCTCCACGGCGTTGATGGCTTCCTGGACCCAGGCACCGTCGTCGAAGTTGCCCTGGTTGCGCCCGTCGCCGGACTCTATCTCGTCGATAAAGTCCTTGATGAGGTTGGCGTAGAACAGGGAGCGCCACGATTCGCGCGGACTGCCGCCGGTCGGGTAGAAGTGCGCGGGAATCTCCATCTCCTTGAACTCGACCGAATCCGGCTTGGCGACCTTAATCGTCTCGGCCACGCCGAACTCCTCGATCAAACGGCAGATGATCGCGCCCTCGCTGCCGTAGAGGCGCACCTCGATGCCGGGGTAGTTACCCACGGTGACGAAGCTCGTCTGAACCGAGCCGATGGCGCCGTTGGTGAACTCGCAAAGGTAGATGTCGCCGTCGTCGATGTTCGCGCGCATCATCGTGCCGGTCGCGCGCACCATGCGCTCGGGGATGAAGTTGCGCATCATCCCGACGACGCGTGTGTAGTCGGCGCCGACCCACCAGTGGCCGATGTCGATGACCGGCGCGCCATAGCCTTCGAGCGACGAGGTCTGGATGACGGACTGATCGGCTGTAGGGTCGATCTGGCGCAGTGGATTCATGGGGTCGAGCCACTGTGAGTTCTGCTCGTAGGCATTGAAGATAAAGGGCGTACCAGTGAAACCCTCGTCGATGAGCGACTTAGCGTACTGCACGCCGGGACTGTAGCGGAAGGTAAAGCCAAGCTTTGTCTTGAGGTTCTTGCTTCGCGCTAGGTCCGCCGCACGCAGCGTATCGCGGAAGTCGAAGGCGACGGGCTTCTCGCAGAGCACGTGCTTGCCGGCGGAGAGGGCGGCCCAGGCCAGCTCGAAGTGCGTGTGCGAGGGCGTGACGATGTCGATCACGTCGATGTCAGGACGGGCCACGAGGGCCTGCCAGTCGTTGGTGGACTCGGGAATGCCGAACTCGTGCGCGAAGTCGTGGGCAAGCTCGCCGTCGACGTCGCCAAGGGCGACTACTTCGCAGCGCGGGTCGCGCTGCCAGCCCGGTACGTGCGCGACGCGCGCCCATGCACCTGCTCCAAGAACGCCGACCCTCAACCTGCTCTCACTGCTCATCTTCGTCTACTCCTTCTATCCGTTATTTATGCCTCGCGTCCGCACCGAGATCTCGAGGGCGGAGACGGGGTTCCGTGGGCCACGATAAAGTGGGAGGCCGCCGACCCGTCCGCACCCACTCTCGTATACGGCGTCTCCGTCGTCATCATCGTCCTCCTTCCATCGTCGTCTTCCGGTCAAGACGCGTCTAGCCCGACCGTCTATAGCGTCAGCACTTCTTCTTGAGGTAGGCGGTAGCCCTGCCGCCGTGACGCCGCGGCCGCGGCCTCCATAACGGCCGCGATCAGGCCCGGCAGCGTGTCGGCGCTGACGCGGAAGGCCGGGCCCGACGCGCTGATGGCGCCGAGCGTCTTGCCCCTATAGTCATGGATCGGCGCGGCAATGCACTTGATGCCGTACGCGCGCTCTTCGTTGTCGATGGCGTAGCCGCGCGCGCGCACCTGGCGCAACTCGGCCAGGAGGGCGGACGGCGTCGTAATCGTGTGTGCGGTCAGGCCGGGTAGATCCATCGTCTCGACGAGAGCCGCCGCCTCGTCGTCAGGAAGAGCGGCGAGGAGAACTTTCCCCAGGGCGGTGCAGTGGGTGGGGTGGCGCGTGCCGACCTGGGACTGGATGCCGATCTCGCGCTGAGCGTGCTCGATGGCGATATACACGACCTCGGTCTTGCTCAACACGCCGAGGCTGGCCGTCTCGTTGCAGGCGCGCGCCAGGCCCTCCAGCGCCACGCGCCCGCTCTGCGAAAAGTCCAGCGTGGCAAGGTAGGCGGAGCCGACCTCGAACGCCGTAATGCCGAGGGTGTACGTCCCGTCGGCGTCGCGCTCCAGGAACCCGGCCGTACACAGGCCGTCGAGCAAGCGGGTGAGCGTGCCCTTCGGCACGTTGACCTCACGGCTAAGTTCGCCGACCGAGTAGCGGCTCCGCGCCGGAGTGAAACAGCGCAGCACGGCCAGTCCGCGCACGAGCGCCCGCACCTGATAGTTGGCGTCGCCCGCCCCGTCGTTTGATTTTGCCAGCATCCTAATCCCCTCTCGTCGTCGATAACGGAAAGCTAATACAGGAGGTCTTTATCAAGCACGTTACGCAGCGGCTGGTGGTCCAGGTACGCGCGCAGGTTCTCGCGGAAAAGGGTCGTGATCTTGCCGTTCTCGCTGTCGGCCGTGCTGGCTGAATGCGGGCTAATCAAGACGTTGTCGAAATCCCACAGAGGACTATCGGGCGGCAGAGGCTCGTCGGCGAAGACGTCGAGCGCGGCGCCGCCGAGATGGCCGGAGGCGAGCGCCGCGATGAGCGCCTGCTCGTCGACGACCTGGCCGCGCGCCACGTTGATCACGAGCGCGCCCGGCTTCAAGAGCGCCAGGCGTCGCGCGTTCAAGAGATTCTCCGTGTCCGGCGTGTGCGGCGTGCAAAGCACAAGCACGTCCACGGCGGGTAGAACCTCGTCCAGACGCTCGACCGGGAGCACGGCGTCGAGGCCAAGGCCGGCCGCATCACGGCCGTCGAGGGTGCGCACGACGCCGATGGGCCGTGCGTCCAGGGCGCGCACGACGCGTGCTGCCTCCCGGCCGATCTGGCCCACACCCACGATGCCGACGACCGTACCGGCGATCTCCTTGCCGGCGTAGCGCTCCCAGTGATGGCGACGCTGGTCGGACACCAGGCGAAAGGCCCCTTTGCGAAACATCAACATAGCCATAAGGACGAACTCGGCCAGCGGCCGGGCATGCACGCCGCTCGCTGTCGTCACCACGATCGAGCTGTCGTTCAATCCTAGCCGCGCGGCAAACTGCCCCACGCCCGCGCTCGTCGCTTGTATCCAGCGCAAGCACGGCCGGGCGATCAGGCGCGGCGCGAGGTCGCGCGGCCCGAAGTCGAAAAGCACTTCCGCGCCGTCAAGCAGCGTCTCCCAGCGGGCGCGCTGCGCCTCATCTTCGATGACCGGCAAGGCGTGGTCGGCGGGATAGCGCGGGCGTGGCAGCAGATCCTGCTCGTAGACGACGTCGAGGCGCGCGTCCGTCGCGGCGATCTGATCCACAAAAGATCTTTCAAGCGGGCTGGTGATGACCACGCGGACAGATTTATCCATACATCTCTCCTCTTAGGCGCAGCAGGCCGCGCTCTGGCCCGCTCGATGCGGGAACGGGCGGGAGGATAGGCGCCATCTCTTAGGGTACCGTTACTCTCTAGGCCATCACGAAGCGTCCGGCCGTCGACCCACCATCGACCTCCAGCACCGTCCCCGTGATATGCCGCGCCGCGTCGGAGCAGAGAAACAGCACCGCTTGCGCGATGTCGTCGGGGCGGCCGGCCTCACCGAGGGGGATGGCTCTAACGAGTGCGGCGCGCATGTCGTCGGACGCGCGGTCCGGTTGGGCGTCGGTCCAGCTACGCACGTCGATGTAACCCGGCGCGACCACGTTCACGGTGATGTGCTTTGGGCCCAGTTCCATCGCCAGCACGTGCGAGAGCGTTTCCAACGCCGCTTTGGAGGCGCTGTAGGCGCCGCCCGCCGGGCGTGGGGAGCGCGCGGAACCGGTCGAGATGTTCACGATGCGCGCGGATGAGGCGTCGCGAGCGATACAGTGCCGCGCGAATGCCTGGCAGAACCCGAAGGCGCCGTGGACGTTGACGTCGAAAACGCGCGTCCACTCCTCCAGCGGCATATCGACCACGGCGGCGTTGGGGTAGGCGGCGGCGTCGTTGACCAGGATGTCGACCTTGCCCCAGCGCGCCATGGCCGCGGCAATGGCGCGCCCCCCGGCGCCGGCCACGGCCACGTCTTCCTGAAGAAACAACGTCTTTTTCGCGTCTAGCTCCGGCGGCGGCAGCATATCGACGATGGCGACGCGCGCCCCCTCGGCGATGAACGACGCCGCGATGGCGCGGCCCAAGCCGTTGGACCCGCCAGTGACAAGGGCCACCTGCCCCGCGAAACGTTGCGCCATCACGGTTTCTCCTCACACTACTGCCGCGAGAGCCGCGGCGGACGGCGATCGTCGCCGTCCACCGCGGCCAGCATAAACGAAAACGATTCCCTTTGGACCACTATCCCATCGAAAATCGTGGATAGTTAATTCATGTTCGCTATCTTAGCGGACAACGGTGATGCTCGTCAAGGGGCGGCGTCTTACCGACCTTACCAGGCCGCCGGCGCCCCGATCGTCGAGAAGGCGGGCAGCGAGGTTTGGGGGGCGGCTTTGACAAAAACATCATGGCGCCGCGGACCCTCATGGTCCCGGCGCCAGGTAAAGGCGGCGTTTCGCCGTGGCCGAGGGCTCAGGGCTCGTGAAAAGCCAGGACGAGGGGAGGAAAGACGAGCGCTCTGGGAGCGCGGGCCTCCCGCCCGTCCCCGTGTCCGGTCTGGGACGGGCGAGCAGCGCAGCGAGCGCCCGCGCTCCCCGGACGACTTTTCACGAACCCTGGCGGAGGGCTTGACAAAGTTGAGAGCAAAGCGTAATATCCTGCAACATGAGTCCATGTTTTTGGGGCGTACCCCTACGCGACGAGGCGAGAGACCTGGACGTTGTTCGTGACTTGACGGTTCAAGGAGGCAGCATCGCCCTATATCATGCTTTCCGCGCCGCCTGACTGTGGGAGAAGACTCGCCGCCGGGCGATTCTCCCGACGCATCCCGGCCCGGCCCGTAGGCCCACGCGCGGACGACGCCCGACCACATGCACCAACACCGCGCTCACGTTCGCCCCTTTAGGTTTCCGCACGCCTGCTTCTGATACGTCGTAGCGCGACCATGTCGCGTGAAAGGGATGGATCACATGCTTCGCCGTACGTCTCTCGGACACCCCCGATCGCTCCGCCGCATCCTGGCTGGCCTTCTTGCCGTTTTCAGTCTTTTGTTTATCCTGGCGCCCTCGTTGCCGTCGTCATCCGCCCACGCCGCGTCGTCCGCGGCTGCTCCGGTCTATGGAGGCACGCTCGTCCTGGCCAATCAAGTCGATGCCGACTCGCTCGACCCGTCCGGCAACCCCGTCAATGAGGTGATCTGGATCGACCAGAACGTCTACGAGAAGCTGGTGCAAGCCGATTCCACGGGGACGAAAATCGTCCCGCAGCTCGCCTCTTCGTGGACGATATCCAACGATGGGCTGACCTACACCTTCCACCTACGCAACGCACGCTTCCAGGACGGAACGGCTGTCACCGGCGCCGACGTGGTGTACTCACTCACGCGGGCTATCGCTAACCCCAAGGGCTGGGGCTTCTTGCTCTCGGCGGTCAAGGGCGTCGCGGCTTATAGCGCGGGCAAGGCCAAATCAGTCTCTGGCATCACCGCGCCGGACGCGCGCACCGTCGTCATCGCCTTGTCGCACGGCTGGGCGCCGCTCCTGGCGGACCTCGCCATCTACGCCAATTCGATCATGCCGGCGGCTCTGCTCAAGAAAGAGGGGGCGAAGTTCTTCAATCATCCCGTCGGCAGCGGACCGTACCAGATCACCAACTGGAACAAAGGGACGACCATTACGCTCAAACGCAACCCCTACTGGTGGGGGGCGAAGCCGTACCTTGACGGCGTGACCATCAACGTCGTGCCAAACGACAACACGCGCGTGCTGCAACTCCAGGGCAAGCAGGCCGACATCGTGGAGAACCCACCGGCCAACCTGCTGTCGACGCTGCAAGCCACGCCGAACGTTCAGGTCGCCCTCTTCCCATCCACGCGCGTCGACTTCATCCAGCTCGACGAGCATTTCGCCCCCTTCAAAGATAAGAGCGTGCGTCAGGCCATGAACTACGCCGTCGACCGCGCCGCTCTCGTCCGCATCGTCTTGCAAGGCCACGGCAAGCCTGCTACCTCGTTCATGCCGCCGATGTTCGGCTGGGATCCGAATCTCACTGGCTATACCTATAATCTGGCCAAGGCCAAGCAGTTGATGGCGAAGTCGAAGTACCCTCACGGCTTCAACACCTACCTGATCGTCGTGAGCAACGACGTCGTGGGCAACGGCGTCGCGGTCATCTTGAAATCCGAGCTAGCGCAGATCGGCATCAACGTCTCCATCAACAACTACGAATTGATCACCGCCTACCACAAGGAAGACGGAGGCGCCTCGCAGATGGGCGAACGTTACTGGACGAACGACATCATCGACCCCGACGAAGTCGTCTCGTTCGCCGTCGATCCGAACGCGGGCGCCCACTCGTTCAACACGTCCTACAACAACCCCGCCGTAACCAAGCTGGTCCACCAAGCCCAGGTCGAACTGAACCCGACCAAGCGCCAGCAACTCTACTACCAGATCCAGGCGATCAGCAACAACGACGCGCCGTTGATCAACCTGTTCTATAGTCCATATCGCTACGCGATGGGCAGCTGGGTCCATGGTTTCCATGCCTCCCCACTCGGCGCCTATCAGCTGCAAAACGTGTGGATGTCGGCCAAGCCTTAGCTAGAGACGCCGTGCTCCTCCACGCCTTCTCAAGCGGGAAGGCCATTTAAGAGCGAAGCTCCGTCACCTCTGGCCTGAAGGGCGCCGTGGATATGGATTCACGGCGCCCTTGAGTCGGAAAAATGGGAAGGAAGGAGGCAAGAATGGGCCGTTTCGGGTTTCTCGGCGCGCGGATCGTGCAGTTGATCCCGGTCGCGGTGGGCGTGTCCATCATCACGTTTTTTCTCGTCCGCCTTCTTCCCGGCGATCCCGCTATCGCTATCCTGGGCAGCCACTACACGCCGACGCTCGCGGCGAAGCTAGATGCCTCGCTCGGGCTTAGCCAGCCGGTCTGGGTGCAGTACGGGTACTTTATCGGCAACCTGTTGCATGCCAACCTCGGCACGTCGATCTACTACGACCAGCCTGTCTCCAGCATTATCGGCGAACGCCTGCCCGCGACGCTTTTTCTAGTGCTCTACGGGGCCGCTCTGGCCGCGCTGATCTCCGTGCCCGTGGCCGTGATCGCGGCGCTGGGCAAAGACGGGGTCTTCGATCAGATCAGCCGCGTGGTGTTCCTCGTGGCCTTCGCCATGCCGGGCTTCTGGGTCGGCTTGATCTTCATCTTGATCTTCAGTCTGGCCCTACATTGGTTTCCCGTCTCGGGCTACGGCACGTCATTTTTCGCGCACCTCTGGTACTTGTTCTTGCCGGCGCTGACCATCGCCCTCGGCTTCTCCACTGTCCTGGTGCGCACGCTGCGCGCCAGCGTCCTCGCGGTGCTCGCCGCTGACTACGTGGACACCGCACGCATCAAAGGGATCAATCGCTTTGACGTGCTTCGTGCTCACGTGCTGCGCAACGCCATCCTCTCGGTGGTCACGGTCTTCGGCATCAACCTTGCTTTCCTTATAAGTGGTACGGTCATCGTAGAAAACGTCTTTGCCATTCCCGGCGTGGGCCAGTTGCTCATCGCGTCCGTGTCCGCGCGAGACTATCCCATGGTGCAAGGCATTACACTAATCTTCTCGCTGCTGATCATCTCCATCAATCTGCTGACGGACGTCGTCTATGCGTCGCTCGACCCACGTATTATCTACTGACCTCCAGCCCGGCTCCGGCCGTTCGCGCGACGTGGAGAAAGGAAAGTAAACGGCCATGGTCACCCGCCCTATCATTCAGGGAACGGCGATGCTGGCGCCCATGGAAAAGGCGATCCGGGCACGTCGGCGCTTCTGGCGGCGTCACTTCACGCTGTTGCTCGGATCCGCGATCCTTATCGCGGCGATCGCCGCGGCCGTGTTTGCTCCACTCCTCACGCCCTATGACCCGACCAGTATCGATCCGCTCAGCCCGCTCGCGCCCCCGCTCACCTCCGGACATCCGCTGGGCACGGACTCATACGGCCGCGACATCTTGGCGCGCATCCTTTTCGGAGGCCGCATCGACCTGACCATCGGTTTCGGCGCGACGATCGTGACCGTCGTCGTCGGCTCGATCGTCGGCTTGATCGCCGGTTACTTCGGCGGCCTCGTCGACACGGTGCTCATGCGCGTCGTCGACATCTTTTATGCCTTTCCTTTCTTCGTCCTGATCGTCGCCGTCATCTCCATCCTCGGGCCCGGCATTCTCAATATGTTCGTCGCCATCTGGATTACTGGTTGGATCACCTACGCGCGCATCGTACGCGGCGAGACGCTCAGGGCGCGCCAGCAGGAGTACGTCACCGCGGCCCGCGCCCTGGGCTACAGCCACCTGCGCATCATGGTCCGCCATATTCTGCCAAACGTGGTGTCCTACGCGGTCATCTTTTCCATGGTCGACGCCGTGGGCAACATCTTGCTCGGAGCCGCGCTGGGCTTTTTGGGTTTGGGCGCGCAGCCGCCGTCGCCGGAGTGGGGCACGATGATCGCCGACGGCCAGAACTTCTTATTGACCTCGTGGTGGATGTCGACTATGCCGGGTCTGGCCATCGTGATCGTCGGCGTCGGATTCAGCTTCGTCGGCGACGGCATCGCCGATATTCTGCGACCCTCGGCCTAGGAGAAAGAGCTACATGCAGAGCGCCTCCGCATCGTCTGACGACTACCGGCCTCCGGCCGGCCCCACCGCGGGTGCAGTGGGAAACCATACTACGGCCCGCCGCACGGTGCTGCGCGTCGAGAACCTATGCACTTATATCGCCTCCGATGGCGGAGTCGTGCGTGCCGTGGACGATGTGTCTTTCGAGCTGTACGAAGGTGAAGTACTCGGCATCGTCGGCGAGAGCGGCTCGGGCAAGAGTGTATCGTGCCGCACTATCGTCGGCTTGATGCCGTCGCCTCCCGCTAGGATGAGCGGCGCCGTGTATTACTCCGCCTACGGCGACCGCAACCTCCTGCACCTGGGCGCCGGCGAGATGCAGCGCCTGCGCGGCGCACACCTTTCTATGATTTTCCAGGACCCCATGTCGTCGCTCAACCCGGTGGTGCGCATAGGGGACCAGATCGCCGAGGCCGTCGGCGCTCATGCGCGCGACAGCAGTGCGACCCAGAAGAAGGCGCGCGTTCTGGAGTTGATGAAGCTGGTCGGCATCCCCGGCGGTGAGCGCCGTTTACGTGACTATCCGCACCAGTTCAGCGGAGGGATGCGGCAGCGCGTCCTCATCGCCATCGCCCTGGCCTCGCATCCACGCATCTTGTTCGCCGACGAGCCGACCACGGCGCTCGACGTGACCATCCAGGACCAGATCCTCTCACTGCTGCTCTCATTGCAGCGCGACCTGGGGATGAGCGTGGTGCTGGTCAGCCACGACCTCGGCGTCATCGCCCAGACCTGCGACCGCGTCGCCGTGATGTACGCCGGCCAAATTGTCGAGATGGGCGATGTTGGGACCGTCCTGACCAAGCCCCGACACCCCTACACAGCCGGCCTGCTGCGTTCGCTGCCAGGCGACACGCCATCGCGCTACTTGCAGCCCATCGGCGGCGCCCCACCGCGGCTTGTCGACATCCCAGCGGGGTGCCGCTTCGCCCCACGCTGCCCCCTGGCCGTCGACGCCTGCCGCTCGTGGGCGACCGAACTCCTGGAGGTCGGAGACGATCATCAGGTGCGTTGCTGGCGACACAACGAGCTGCACGACGACAGGGCGACGTCCGATGGCGCGCCGGCATGAAACCGAGGAACGAAGGGAAGAAGGGGAGGTAGAGATGGCAGGGGTCCTACGCTGGGGCATCCTGGGTGCGGCGAACATTGCTAGGCGACAAGTAGCGCCGGCTATCCAGCGATCGGAAGGCAGTACGGTCGTGGCTTTGGCTAGCCGCGACAAAGAGCGCGGACAGACCGTCGCCGCGGAACTAGGCATCCCACGCGTCTACGACCGCTATCAGGATCTGTTGGACGACCCGGATGTCGACGCGATCTACAACCCCTTGCCTAACTCCTTGCACGCGGAGTGGAGCATACGCGCCGCGGAGGCGGGCAAGGCTATTCTGTGCGAGAAGCCCCTGGCGCGCGACGCGGTCGAGGCAGCGCACATGGCGCGGGAGTGCGCGCGGTTGGGCGTCCCGACCATGGAGACGTTTATGTATCGCTTCCATCCTCAGAACGTACGCGTGCGCGCGTTGATCGCCCAGGGCGTCATCGGCGTGGTGGGCCAGGTGCGGTCAGGCTTCGGCTTCCGCATGCATCCCCTCGACCCCGCCAACGTGCGCCTTCAGGCCAGCCTTGCCGGAGGCGCCTTGATGGACGTGGGCTGCTATGCCGTCAACGCGGCGCGCCTGGTCTTCGGCGACGAGCCGCTGCGGGCCACGGCGTGGCGCGACATCGACCCGGCCTTTGGCGTGGACACCGCGCTCTCCGGCGTGCTGGAGTTCCCTAACCACCGCTACGCCACGGTCGACTGCTCGTTTACCTCCGGCTATAGCGGTTGGTACATGGTGGTCGGCAGCGAGGGCGTGATCGAGGTTCCGCGCGCCTTCACGCCGCTGCGCGACGAGACGGTGATCGTCCACACGGACAAGAACAACGCGCGTCGCGAGGAACGCTTCGCCGGCGTCGACCAGTATCAACTCATGGTCGAGGCGTTCGCCCATTCTATCGTCGCCGGCTCGCCCGTGCCCTGGCCGCTCGACGACGCCGTGGCCAATATGCGCGTGCTCGATGCGCTGGCCCGTTCGGCGGCGGCGGACGGATGCAGGTGCGACGTCTGAGGAAACCGGGAGGACCGGAGAAAGGCAGAGCGCCTACGACGACTCGACGGAGGCGAGGAAGCCATGGAGCAGCGTGCTCCAGCGCCCGGCAGCGTCGACGAAGGGTGCGTGGCCCGAATCCTCGAACATCTCCATCTCGACGCGGCCTCCGGCATCGCGGTAGCGCGTGAGCACCGCGCGGATTTGGGCGACTATCGGCTGGGGCGGGTAGGCGTCCTCACCAGGCCAACCAGGCACGAGCCCCGCCCGGCCAAGCGTGCCCATCTCCCAGGCTGAGCCGTCCGCCACGACGCTGTCCGCTCCACCATGAGTCCACAGGATCGGCGGCTTGGATGTGAGGTCGACGATGTCCGCCCAGTGGCAATACTTGCCCGACAGCGCGTTGAGGATGCCGCGCTTTCCGGGAGCGCTGCCCGGCCAGTGTGGCGAGGCGATCCCGTCGCCCGGATAGCCGTCGTCGCCGACGACCGACTTGAGGATCTCGTCCGCGTCGAGCTTTCACCGTCACATGTCGCCTATGTCGAAGACGTAGAGGGAGAGGCTCGGGCAAGAAGCCAACACAAAACGAGGGGGGCTGCATCCGCTCACCAGTGGATGCAGCCCCCCGTTTCCTACCCCATAAGGAGATTGCCTAGCGCAGGGCGGTGGCGCGGTTGGGGTCGCGCGGCAGGCTGTGCCACGCGCCGTCGCAGGCCTCGCGCTCCTCGTCGTCGAGCATAAGGTCGACGCCCGCGAGTGAATCGACGAGTTGGGCGGGCTTGCTCGCGCCGACGATGGCGGAGGTGACGCCTTCTTGCACCAGCACCCAGGCCAGGGCGACGTGCGTCAAGCTCTTGCCGCGCCCGGACACGAAGTCGCCCAGCGATTTTACCGTCTCGAACACGGCGTCGTTCCAGTAGCGCTGGCGATACAAGGCGCTCGCGCCGGTTAAGGCGAAGCGCGACCCCTGCTCCACCTCGGACGAGGCAGCGCGGTCGCGATAGCGTCCGGTAAGCATGCCGCCCGCCAGCGGGTTGTAGGCAATAACTCCCACGCCGTGTTGGCGGCAGAGCGGCAGGATCTCGTCCTCGATCATGCGGAACAAGATGTTGTAGCGCGGCTGATCGCACTCGAAGCGCGCCAATCCGTGCATCTTGCTCGTCCAGAGCGCGTCGGAGAGCAGGTGCGCGGGGTAGTTGGAGCAGCCGACGTAGCGCACCTTACCGTCACGCACGAGGTCGTCAAGCGCGCGCAGCGTCTCCTCTATCTCCACGTCCGCGTCCGGCCAGTGAACCTGATAGAGGTCGATGTAGTCCGTTTGCAGGCGGTGCAGCGAAGCGTCGCAGGCGCTGATGATGTGCTTGCGACTCAGCCCAGCGTCGTTGGAGTTAGGACCCATGGTGCCGCGACACTTCGTGGCCAGCACGATGCGCTCACGCGCGCCGCGCGCCTGGAGCCAGGCGCCCACGATCTCTTCGGTGCGTCCGACGGAGGAGAGGTCGCCGCCGAGCGGATACACGTCCGCCGTGTCGAAAAAGGTCACGCCGTGCGCGTCGGCCACGTCCATAATGGCGAACGACGTGTCCTGGTCGGCCTGGTTGCCGAAGGTCATCGTACCCAGGCAGACCTCGCTTACACGGAGCCCGCTGCCGCCCATTCTGTTGGTTTTCATGCGCGTCTCGGCTTAGCGCTCACGCTTGAACTCGTACAGATAGGGTTGGCGCAGCATCCAGGAGGCGTGCGTCCAGAGGTCGACCGCGTCTTTGCCCGTGGGAACCTTGTCGATAACCGGGCCATAGAAGCCAATCTTCTCGCCGTCGAGCACGAGCCACGGCACACCGAACGCCTCGTAGGAGTCGCGCGCCTCGGCGTGGTCGGCCAGCACCTCTTCGCGCGTCGTGTCGTCGTCCATGGCCTCGTCCACCAGAGAAGGGTTCATGCCGATCTGCGTCAGCGCATCGCGCACCACTTGCCTTGCGTCGCTTTCCTCGCGCACTTTGGCGTGTCCGCCATGGATGGCATTGGCGACGACCTCGTAGTATTTGTCCACGGCTTCGTTGCCGCCCTGACGGCGCACGAGTGCGGCTACACGCAGAGGGATCAGCATCGCGGACTCCGTCCTATTGTTGGCCTCGGCCAGCGCGAAGAACTTCCATTCGACGTCGAGCGGCTGCTCTTTGCGTACCTCGCGCACCCAGTTGGCCGTACGCCAGGCCCAGGGACAGAGAGGATCGAAATAAAAGGTCAGCTTATCGCCGCTGGTCTGAGTCTCCGTCGTCATTGCATTCGTTCCTTTGCTATCGTCTCCGGCGGCGCGTCACGGGCGCCCGTCGCCGTTCTTTGTATGCTCAACGGTTCCATCCGGCACTACCACGTGCTGCCATTGCAGCTGAAAGAATTCGCTTCGCTATCTGGAGTATAGCGGAAGGCGAAGGGGGCGTGGTGACGGCGAGGACGCATCGCCAGAGGCGCACTACAAGTGATCGAGGATAGGAAGCTCGATCTGCGCTCTGCTGATCGTGGCGTGGCTGTTGGGTTATGTCAGAGCCAGCGCCGCCATCGGCAGGGATCAAGCTGCCATTGTAGCGGTCATCAAGGAAGTCTGTCACGTAAGAGAGCGGGCGACACTTAGTCCACATACGGATTCTTGATAGACGCCACGCATAACTTCCACGACCGCTTCTCGTGCGGCTGGCAGCTGGAAGTCACGCCGTCTCCAATCCGTGAGTCGTCATGATTGTCACGTTGCCCGCCCCCTCCGTCGCCATGCACAGGGCCTTGCCTATGACTCCTCGTACATCTTGCACGAGCGTGCCCGAACGTATCACTGGTCGGGCGAAGGACTGCTCTCCATCAAGGCGCTTTTCGGTGGGCGCGCGCTATAACGCGGGCGGCGGAACGTTCGGCGTCGACGATGCTGTATATCTGCCCTTGAACCAGGGGCAGCCGTGTCGGGCTGTCGTCCGCAGCCTATCGACTCGCTTTTAGTAGGTAGAGCAAAGGGACTCTCATATCGATGCCGGCGTCTGAAGGAGGTAATACTGCTCGAACCACGAGACGGAAGCCGTGTCGAGCGGTATGGCGTGGACCTCGGTCTTGTACGACGGAAGGTTAGACGATAGTTGGGATGAAAGCCCCCGCGACCGCGACTCCAGCGACGAGCCCCGCACCGGCTTTGCCTGATGAACGCTTCAGCCATGTCCCGTGGAGCCGAAGCCGCCGCGCGTCGGCGCATCGACGGAGGCGCGGTCTACCTCCAGCCACTCGGCCTGGTCGATACGGATAAAGACGCCTTGCGCGATGCGTTCGCCGCGCGCGACGACCACCACTTCCAACGTGAAATTGTAGACCTGCACGTGAATCTCGTCGTCCGGGCCACGGTAGTCTCCATCGATCACGCCGATGCCGTGCGGTACGGAGAGCCCTTTGCGGCGTGGCGTCGACGAGCGTGCGGCCACGATCAGCGCATAGCCCAGCGGGGCGGCCACTATCACGTTGGCCGGAATAAGGGCGATCGCGCCGGGGGCGACGGTCGTCTCTACGCGGCAGAGCAGGTCAAACCCGGCCGCGCCCGCGCTCTGATAGCGCGGCAGGGGCAAGTCAAGGTCGATACGCGCGATCCGTACGTTCATAGTCCGCTCTTTTCCAATTTATAGGCGTGAGGGAACCTCAAGCGTCCTCGTTTTCCCGCGCCGCCGTGTCCACGCGTCACCGTGTCCACGCGTCACCGTGTCCACGCGTCGCGCACCGGCGTCTCGATCGTGGGCATGATACCACGACGATCCCTCTACCCGATCGGATCGACCGAAGGCGCACTGCCTATGGGTGAGTGGCGACGGACGAACGGCCTAGCCCGTACGATGGCCGATGACCCGAGGATAGGCTAGCTTGGATGGCCCGTGCGGGCTAGTACCGCGGCGCTATTGCGCCAGCCCAGTAAACGGGCCTACCCTCGCTCTACACCGTCGTCGGTCTACAACCGCCGCAAATACGATAGACAAGACGATCAAGGACATCATGACATCTTCAGGGATCATCCGGGGGAGACGCGCCGCGATGGCGGCGCCGCTCATCGTATGCGGTCTTATCGCTGATGAGGTCGTGGCAGGCGGCCTACCAGCGCGGCAAGCGTTACTGGCTAACTCCACCGCACCTATCGCCATCGTGCAGACGGCACGGAACGGCGACGAGAAAACGTACCAGCCGCGTGCGCTGTCCCGTTTCGACGTTGGACGACGCGTCTCTCCACGCTTGGCCGGGCTGGCGCCGCTGGCCGTCGGCATTGCGCGCGACGCGTCGCCCTTCCCATCCAGCGTCGATTTGTCGGCGGACAGCCCTCCGGTCGGATCGCAAGGCAACGACAGCTCATGTGTCTCCTGGGTCGTCGGATACTACATGCGCGGCTGGTACGCCAAGCGCGACGGGGTCTATCCTGGCGGCGCCCCAGGTGGTTTCGCGCCTATGTACTTGTACAGCCAGATCACGAAGGGCGCCAACGCCCCTACGTCGTTCGAGGCCACACTCGCTCAACTCAAGAGCAGCGGCATCGACACGAGCGCCGATTACACGCAGGGCAGCACGAACTACGCCGCTCTACCAACCGCACCGGAGCAGGTCCACGCCGCCCCCTACGCCATCACGAACTATAGCATGCTCTTCCAAGGCGACAACCAGGGCGCGTCCGCGCGACAGGCTATCGAGGGCAGCCTCGCCAAAGGCGATCCCGTCGGCCTCGGCATCCCCGTCTACAGCAACTTCTGGAACGCCAACGCCCTGGCATACAAGATCGACTTTCCGGTAGGGACCCTTTACGGCGATCATGCGGTCGTCGCTTTGAAATACGACCGCACCGGCGTCTGGGTGGAGAACGAATGGGAGGCTAACTGGGGCTTAAACGGGTGGGTGAAGCTGAGCTGGGACTACATCGAGCGCTACGCCTGGACAGCCGTGACGATACAGCCGGCGGCGCATATCATCGCCGCGACGCCCGTCAGCACGGCGACGCCGCTTCTAAGCACCACGGCGCCCGTCCCCGCGTCTACCCCTACGAACGCGGCGCCCACGACCTCTCCATCGAACGCTGCGCCCATCGTGATTACCCCACGGGGGCCCATCACACGGCGCAGCAGGACATCTCTTATGTAAACATCGATGCGATGGCGCTGCTTGACTCTCGAGCGACGCTGAGCACGACAACATAGCCGTCTCGAGGGTCCTGTACGGGTGCGTCGTCCACCTTGGAGGTCACGCCAAGGCATGCGATAGTCGCCGTCGCGTTAGCCGACGAGCAAGACTTTGCCGTGCCGGCCCGGCTGCTCGGAGTGCGCCACGGCCTCGACGACCTCGCTCAGGTCGTAGGTGCGCTCGACCGGCGGCGTCACCTGCCCGCTGGAAAGCAGGCCGAGCATCTCGCCCATCACGCGTTGCATCGTCTCCGGGGGCGTGCGCTGGAACCAACGCGTGAGCCAGAATCCCCGCAGGGTGGGCGTCTTGAAGACGAGGTGCGTAGCGTCGAGCGTAACCGCTTCGAGCGACAATACGCCGTAGATGAGCGCCGTGCCGCCCGCGCTGAGCGAGCGCATGACCTGTCCCGTGACCTCGCCGCCCACCGCGTCGATAGCGTAGGGGACGCCTTTGCCGTCCGTTATAGCCATCACGCGCTTGACGATGTCTTCGTCGGACGAGCAGATGACCTCGTCGGCGCCCAGCGCCCGCAACTCCGCTACTTGTTCGCGCCGCCGCACCACGTTGATGGTGCGAAATCCACGCATTTTAGCGATCTGGAGCACCATCTGGCCTAAGGTTGAGCCGGCAGCCGTTTGCAAGAGCCACTCGCCCTGGCCGACCTTGAGGTCTTCCACGACCATAATCCACGCCGTCAGTGGGTTGACGACGAACTGCGCGGCGGTCTCGTCGCTCAGGGCGTCGGGCACGGGCATCAACTGCATCTCGTGGACCGCGACGTACTCTTGCCACGTGCTGCCCGCACCGAGCGGGATGACGCGCTGGCCGGGCGCGTATGTCGTCACCCCCTCGCCGATCTCTTCGACCACGCCGACGCCCTCGTTTCCTGGTGTGGCGGGCAGGCGCGGCAACGAGCCGTAGAGACCGCGCACGGTCAAGACGTCCGACGGGTTGATCGGGCGCACGCGCATACGCACCAACACCATGCCTGGTCCCACGGCGGGCTTTTCCGTCTCTTGAACGCTCAACACCTGCGCGGGATCGCCGAACTTCTCGAACCGTACGCTTCTCATCGTCTACCTCATCCGAATCCGACGCGCACGCCTGGATCCCTGGCCCCAGCGGGCCTCATCCGCCGCGCGTTCGCATCATGCTACCACGACGGGTCACGGCGACAACTGCGTGTCGCCTATCGACTTATTGACAACGCGGCGTTCAAGCAGTCCCACGAGCGGGCAGCGAGGTGAGGCGACGGTCACGAGAGTGAGTTCGGTTTCGTTATGTGCAGAGAAGCGGGCGCCGACTCGCTCGGGCTCGCCCATCGACGTCGCCTCCTCGCCCGTCGTCGGTTCATACGACCACCTCTTTTCTCTGCTCCGTCTCTCGTTCCGGCCATCTGGTGTTTGAGGTCTGGCTAGGCCGGCGGGCTGTCTCGCGCCACTCTTGCACGAAGCCGAGTTTCCAGCAGACATCGGCGGCGAACCCGAGAAAGGCGAAGGCCAGACGGTCGCCCTCCTCGGCACGACGGGCCAAACGCAGCGCCTGGTAGAACGGGTCCAGCACGAAGAGGATCATCTTAACCCCGTTCTTCCAGCCCTGAAGATGGCGTGGCGGAGCGGACGGCAGCGCGGGCCACTTGCGGCGCGTGCCGAAGTAACCGCGCCCGTACCAGCGTTGCTGGCGCACGACCGCCCAGACACCCGTCCTATTGTGATGGGTCAGCACGATGGACGGGTCGTAAAGGACATCGTGGCCGGCGAGCGCGACGCGCCAATTGTAGTCCACGTCCATACCCGAGGGCAGCGTCTCGTCGAACGGCCCGACGAGCGCCATCACCGTACGTTTGTAGGACATGTTGACGCCGGCCACGGTGCGCACCTTGACGACTCCGTCCCCCTCGATCTCGAAGGCCCGCACCTGCTCGAAGCGCGCGGCAACCGACCTGGGGTGCATGTTGAGCGTTTTACCGCCGATGCCGCCCGCGTCGGGGTGCGCGCGGTGGGAGGCGCGGAGGCGCTCGGCCCAGTCCGGCGCGACCTCCACGTCGTCGTCGAGCGTGGCCACGATCTCGCCCGTGCAAGACGCATATCCCACGTTCTGCGCGTAAGAGAGGCCCTGATTGACGATCTCGACGAGTTCGATCGGCACGGCGTGACGCGCGGCGTGCGCCGCCACGACGGTGGGCGTACGATCGGAGCCACCGCAGACGATCACGATCTGGTCCGGCTTCGCTGTCGTCCCTTCAAGTACGCTGGTCAAGGTCCGGTCGAGCAGGCTAGCACGGTTGTAGGTGGCGATCAAAAGACTCAAGGTCGGCTCTGACGCCGGCAACGTGGATGAGGGCGGCGTACCGGTCACGGTCGCTCTCCTTCGGCCAAGGCGATTTTGCCCGCGATGCGCTCGGCACAAAGCACGCGGTAGGCGAAGCGCGGCAGGTTCAGCGAGCCCGCAATGCCCAAGCGCGGCAAGAGAAAGACATCGGCGCCCGCGCGGACCGGACCGAAGCGCGTGGTGCAGGCAGAGGTGAAGCCTGCGGCGCGCACCGCTGCCGCGGTATCCGCGTCGCAATCGCCGTAGGGATACGCGAACGTGGTTGGAGGGGCGCCGAGGGCTAGAGAGATATCCCGACAAGACCCCGCGATCTCGTCGTTCCGGGCCTCGGGCGTCAGCCGCGCCAGGTGGGGATGCGTGCGCGCGTGGGCGCCGATCTCGTGGCCGGCCTCCTGGAGCAGACGTAGCCCGGCCCAATCGAGCAACTGCTTGTCCGGACCGTCAGGGCCACCGTCCAGCGCCGTTTGCGAGCCGAGCAGCGCCGTGGACGCGAAGATGGTCGCCGTAAAGCCGTGTCGCGCCAACACCGGGGCGGCATAGCGGGCGACGCCGGCAAACGCATCGTCGAAGGTGACGACGAAGCGGCGGCGCGGCAGCGGCGTCCCCTCTTGCAACGCTTTGACCAGGGAGTCGAGGTCCAGGGTGCGCCAGCCGAGCAGGGAGAGCAGGGCCATCTGCGCCTCGAAGGCGCGCGGCGAGATGCGCAGGCTCTGCCTCAGGCCCTGGGGCGTCTGGGGGGCGACCTGATGGTACAGCAGTATCGGGATGGAGGGGCCGTCTGCCTCTCGCAATCGCGCGGCGCATCGATAAGCCGCTTCGTAGCGTGCCGCGCAGGTCGCCCAGCTAAAGTGCTCCGTCACGCGGTCGCGGCCACGTCGTCCCATCGCGCTGGCGCGCGCGGGATCGTCGAGCAGCGTCTTGAGCGCCGTGGCCAGGGCGACGGGGTCGCGCGGGGGGACGAGCAGGCCGGTTACGCTGTGCTCGACGACCTCGGGGATGCCGCCAACAGCTGTCGAGACGACAGGTCGCGCATGCGCCATGGCTTCTAGGTTGACGATGCCGAGCCCCTCACGGTAAGAAGGCAGCACGAAGATGCTGCACGCAGCGTAGGAGGCGTCGAGCGCGTCTCGCTCGACTGTCCCTATGAAATGAACCTGCGCGCGGACGCCGAGGCTCATAGAGAGGTCCTGTAGGCTCCGCCGCAGCGACCCGTCTCCGGCAACGGTCAACGCAGGACACAGCCCCCCTATCTTCAGCACGCCGAGCGCCTCGATCAGCGTGACCATGCCCTTGGCCTCGGTCAGGCGGCCCACTGTCAGCAGGGTCATGGGTTGAGCGGAACCGGCCGGATTGGCTGTTGGGCTGATAGAGACGCCGTTATGGGCGACGCTCGCCGTCCGCCCGGTCAGGGTCCTAACGTGACGGGCGAGGTCGTAGGAACACGCAGTCAGGGCGTCGGCACGCCGCGAGACCCAGCGCGTCAGGGTTCTCGATCCGGTCGGCGGAGGGTCGGCGGCGATGTCGGAGCCATGGCAGGAGACCACGACCGGGGCGCGCAGCAGCCCCAGGCGACGCAGTGCAGTCACGTAGAGCGCGGCGGTCGAGACGTAATGCACGTTGACCACGGCGGGGTTCAGGGCGCGCAGCAGGCGCCAGAGCTTAAACGCGGCGACGGGCGCGAACGGCAGGGACAGACCGTAGGCCAGCCAGGCGCGCGTCGTCTTTGCGGACACCAGGAGGTCGGGGAAGAAGATACGCTCCACGGCGACCCCGCTTACCGTCTCGTGGTGCGCCAGACGGCGCGGGCAGCGATTAGCCACGACGGTCACGGGACGTCCGTCTTCTTGCATTTGGGCGGCTAGATGAGCGACGACGGTCTCCAGGCCGCCCACGCGCGGCGCGTAACTCGATGTGACGAATACGACGGGGCCACGCCTCCGCGCGGGATGCGCGCCACGTGACGGCGCCTGTATGTCTTCGTTCATAGAGGCGTGGCGACCCCAGGCCGTACCGCTCCGCGCGGCGCGATCGAGCGGTAGAGAGCCTCGAAGCGATCGACGACGGCGTCCCAACCATAGTCGCCGACAACCCTCGCGCGATTACTTGCGCCCATCGCCACCCGCCGCGCTGGTTCGCGCGCCAGCAACGCGATGGCCCCGGCCACGTCCTCGGGCTCGTCGTCGTCCACGAAGATCGTGCCCGCGGGAGAGAGCAGGTTGTCCAACGGCGGGCGACGCGACGCCGTGATAGCCAGGCCGCAGGCCATCGCTTCGAGCGGCGCCAGGGGCGCGGCCTCACCGCGCGCCAGGAAAACGAAGATGTCCGCCGCGTGGTAGAACGGACGCGGGTCGGCATGCACGCCCGCCAGCAGCACCCGCGCTTGCAATCCGCGCGCGGCCATCGCCCTCTCGAGTTCGGCGCGCTGTCGCCCTTCACCGGCCACGAGGTACAATGCGTCGACGCCCCTGGCGCGCAACGCGTCGAGCGCCGCGATCGCTTTGAGCACCCCCTTGCGTTCTTCCAGCGCGCCGACGGTAAGCAGCACCAGGCGGTCCGGCGCGATGCCCAGCGCCGCGCGGGCCGCGCGGCGCGTCTCCGCGTCGGCAGGCGCGAAGTAGCCGGCGTCGACGCCGTTAGGGATCACGATCGGCTCACGGCCCAGCGCCGCGCGAGCGCCCTCCTGGACATAGGCGCTGCACGCCACGATGGCGCCTGCTCGCGCGGCGACACGGCTCGCCGCCAGCTGGCCGTAGCGCGCGGGAACTTCCTCGACGGGATATTGCAGGTTCAACACCGTGGCCGTCGATGCGCCCCGCCACAACCTGTGCGCCACCTCCTCCCCCTGCCACGAGTAGTAGAGGTTCACGATGTCGGGTTTCAGCGCACGGAGATACAGAGGATAGAGCAGGCCCGCCCCCCCGCACTGGTAGTAGCGCGGCAGGGGCAGTTGGTGCAGGTGCAGGGACGGCAGACCGGCGAGGGAGCCGTAGGGCCAGGCGCGCTGGCTCGGCCAGTAGAGGATGTCGACGCGCGCGCCGCGCCGCGCCAGCCTGACCGCTTGTTCGTAGACGCAGCGCTCGATGCCGCGCACCATCGCGGTCATGAACGGCGCGACGAAGACAACCTTCATCGTCACCTCCTTACTCTCCGTCGTCGCCGCGCAGGGACGGGACGCAGGCGCGGTCATGGCGGGAGCCGCGGGCCATAGAGGCAAGATAGCCGCTGCCGTAGGCCAGGTGCAGCACCCAAAAACTCAGCAGCACGCCGGGGAACACCCGTCCGCCTTCGCGCATAGAAACACGCGCGGAGGCCCCAACCGAGGCGAGGCCATACGCGCCCCAGAGCAAGGCGGCGGGAACGAGCTTCACACGCCGGCGCAGCAGGAGGGCGGTGAGCGCGGAGACGAGCAGGCCGGCCACGAGCGCGGGGGGGACCGTATGGCGTAGTCGTCGCGCGCTGGGATCGCGGCGCAGCACGGGCGCTTTCCAGTAGCCGTAGAGATAGTATTGCCGCCACAGCTTTATAAACGACGAACGGTTCTCGTAGACGGACGTGATGGCGGGGTCGAGCCAGATGCGCTCGCCCGCTTTGCGGATGCGGTTATTCATCTCGTCGTCCTGGTTACGCTCCAGCGCCTCGTCGAAGAGGCCCGTGCGCGCGAAGACGGCACGTCGAAAGCAGCCCAGATAGACGGTGTCGACCGCGCCGCCTTTCTTATCGTAGTGGAAGCACGAGTTGCCGATGCCGAAGCGCGATCCCGTGGCCAACGCGATGCACCGGCCAGCGTAGCCGTGGGCGCGCGCCCGCATGAGGCCGCCGACGTTGGCCGCTCCCGTCTCCTCCAGCGCGGCGACGCAGCGACTAAGGTAATCGAGAGCGATCGTGGTGTGGCCGTCGACGCGCGCGATGACCGTGCCGCGCGCCTCCTGGATGCCGATGTTTAGGGCGCTCGCGGCGATGCGGCGCGGATTAGGCAGCATGCGCACGCGACCGTGCGGGTCGGACGTGGTGAACTCGGCCACTAGCGCGCGCGTCTTATCACTCGACTCACCGTCGACGACGAGCACCTCGAATCGCTCAGGTGGGTAGTCCTGCGCTAGCACGGCCCGTAGGCAGACCTCGATCGAGCGGGCCTCATTGCGCGTGGGGATCACGACGGAGACAAACGGCTTATCCATACCAGTGGATGCTATGCCGGAGCCGTGCCTTGGTTCGTACGCGGCGCCGGCTTCGCGGGACGGCGTGTGGGCTCCGTCCAACCCAGGCGCCGCCTCACGAACGGCGTCCCGTGAAGCCTCGCTCGGGGCTATGTCGTGTCGCCCTACCATCGTCAGCACCTCCGCCACTAACCCCGCCGCCCGCCGCTCCACCGTGAACAGCGTCGTGACGCGTTCCCTGGACCGCTCTCCCAACGCTGGCCCGAACACGATCGCCTGCTCGATCGCCCTGACGAGGTCGGCGGGCGAGGCCGAATCCGCGTAGATTCCGGCGTCGCCCACGACCTCGGGCAGCGACCCGGCACGCGTGACGACCGGTATACAGCCCGCCGCCATGGCCTCGGCCAGCGCCAGCCCGAAGCCCTCATGGGTCGACGCCTGGACGTAGACATCAGCCTGACGAAACCACGAGTGCAGCGTGGCCTCGTCCACGGCCCCAGTCAAGGTCACGTTCGGCGTCGCCAGCGCGCGCAGATGAGCGGCCGCGTCGTCGTCCCACGCGCCCACCAGCACGAAACGATGGTGCGGGGCCAACGCCGCGGCGCGGACGAACGGCTCCAGACCCTTACGATATAGATTCGGTCGATCGACGCGCCCGACCGTCAAGACGAGTCTCCCCTCGTCCACCGGCACGGTCTTGACCGAGGCGTCTACCGGAGGGACGCCGAGGGGCAGCACCGTTATCTTGCTCGGGGAGACCGCTGCCTCGCGCATCGCCTCGGACCGCGTGAACGTGGAGTAGGTCAGGAGGCGTGAGGCAAGGTGCATGGTCAGCTTCGCCACGACCTTTTTGAGGCCGCCGCGCTGGTGGCCGTAGCCTATCGCCCGCATGTTGGCCGTGTCGTACCCTCCCACCACCACGATGACGCCCTTGCCCATCAGACGCCCCACGAGCGCGGGAGGCAGGCTGTGCGCGGAGGCGAACCAGCAGTACACCACGTCGCAGGCGCGTACGCGCCTCCAAAGCGACCAAAGTGCGGAGGACGAGGGCAGGTCGCGCGCGACCACGTACTCGTCCACGTCGAAGCGCGCGGCGAGCAGGTCGCGGTCGATCTTGACGAACGGCGTGAGGCGATTATGCACGAAGAGGATGCATGCACGGTCTCCGCGTGGCGACACCCGGAACGCCATCAGGGACGCCGCCCTACGGCCTCAACGATAGCATCGATCGAGGCCACGAAGCGCGCCGCATCGAATGAGGAGACGGCGCGCGTCTGACCGGCGCGTCCCATTACCTCACGCAGCGTGGCGCCGTCGCGCAAAGCGCCGAGCGCGGCGGCGATGGAGCGCGACGACGAGGCATCGACAAGTAGACCGTCCACACCGTCACGCACGATCTCGGCAGGGCCGCCCTCGCGCGAAGCCACGACCGGTCGCCCCGCCGCCATGGCCTCGACGATCGCCAGGCCAAACGGCTCCGGCTCGAGCGATGAATGCACCAGCACGTCGCAGGCGGCCAGCAGCGCGGCCACGTCCTTGCGCCAGCCCGTGAAGACAACCCGACCCCGTAGCTCCGGCGTAGCCGCCAGCACTTCTAGTTCCCTTCGATAGGCCGGCCCATCGAAGGCCGCGTCGCCGACGATGACGGCATGGGTTCCCTTATCACCTTCCTCGACGAGCAACCGCAGCGCCTCCAGCACCGTCCGCTGCCCTTTCCAGTGCGTCAGACGGCCTACGTGCAGCACGACGAATGCATCGCCGGCCAGACCGAGAGATCGCCGCGTGGCCTCGCGCACACCGTTCTTTGAGACGTATTCGGCGGTCTGTATACCGTTGGGCACGACCTGCACTTTGCCCCGCGCCGCCGACGGCATCCGTCGACGCAACCCGCTGGCCACGGCCTCGGATGGGCAGACGACGGCGTCGGCGCGCGCCGCGCTCAGCTTGGCGAAGAACGGCAGGGCCAGGCCGGCGCCCCGGCGCGGCGAGACGATGTCCTGGACGTGCCAGATCAGTTTGGCCCCGGCAGCAGGCGCGACGAGCGTCCCGAGGACATGCGCGAAGATCGAGCCGGTATGCACGACCTCCACCCTCTCCCGGCGTGCCGCGCGCGTAGCCCGGCGCCGCCACGAGCAACAACAGCGCGTCGGCGGCCACGGCCAACGGATTGAAGATGGTGCGGCCGCCCAGCCAATGTAGGCGCGTCGAGGTCGAAAAAAAGCGCGGCGTCGGCGCCGCGCGCCCTATCGCGGGCGTGTTCTCCAGAAACCGGGCCAGCGGCCCCCCACCAGCGCTCAGCACGACGGAGCGCTGGCGTGTCGGGTCGAGCATCGTCACGAGCGTGTGCAGGTTGACCTCCGCGCCGCCAACCTGGCTGTGTGGAACCAGGAAGCCGATCGTGGTTGGCGCATCTTTCACGTCAGGCCACACTTTGCGTGTCGCGGGGATGCCGAGGGGCGGCCGCTGGAGACGCCAGAGTCGCGCGTAGGTCAGGAACACGTAACAGCCGACCAACAGGGCCATGAATAGACCGGCGGCGCCGTCGAGAAAGCCGCGCTGGCGCACGTAGCGCACGGCGAACGCTCCGAACGGGCGCACGAGAAGATCCCAGGGCCGGAAACGCACGCCGTCGGCGTTCTTCTGCTCTGCTTCCCAGGCCGAGTAGCGCAGCAGATAGGTGCGCGCGATGGAGTCGAGGTCGCGCTGTCCGTAGTGCAGCAGCGGCGCGGAGAGCACGGCGTCGGCGCCGTCGAGGTCGACGTGCGCGTGGACGCGCCGCTGCTGGTAGCGTCCCTGGTCCCGCTTGAACAGGCGCATCTGATAGTCGGGGTAGTGGCCGCCGTGGTGGATCGGTTTGCCGAACACATGGTTGAGCCGTGGAATGCGGTAGCCGGCCACGCCCGTGGGCGCGGCCAGCACCGCCTCGATCTCGCGGCGCAGGACAGGCGTCACGCGCTCGTCCGTGTCCACGATCAGCACCCACTCGTGCTGGAGCAGCGGGAGAGCCCAATTTTTCTGTGCAGCGGAGTCCACGTACTCGTGTTGCACGATGCGGTCGGTATAGCGCCGCGCGATCTCCAGGGTGGCGTCGAGGCTGAACGAATCGCAGACGAAGATCTCGTCGGCCCAGGCCACGCTCTTCAAGCACTCCTCGATCACGTCCGCACTGTTGAAAGAGGGAACGAGGACCGAGAGGGGCGCACGCGCGACCACCCTTCTTGTCTTGGCCTCAGGTCCGGCGTTAGTCGCGGACATCGCCGTCACGCCGCCGCTCCAGCCTCGACGGGCGCCGGCTCGTTGAGAGGAGCCGTGGCTTGACCGGCCGGACGGGCGCGCGCCATGTTGATCGCGGTGCAGAGGAGACCTACGATCAACCAGACAATCGGCCCGGTCTCGTTGCGCCAGTAGAACATGTCGGTAAACGCCTGGGCGAACATCGCCGCCGTTGCGCCCAGCAACACGGCCATCGTCGTGCGCGCGAAACCCGGCGGCGTGGAGCGCGCTGTCTTGACCGTGCTCCAGGCCAGCGCCGCCCAGACCCAGAGAAAGACGGCCAGACCGGGCAGGCCGACCTGCGTGGCCACGATCAAGTAGTCGTCGTGCCAGAACGGCATATCAGCTTCCTTGAGGATGGGCACGACGATCCGCCCCACGGTCTCGAAGGTCGAGCCCCAGCCGTAACCGGTGAGGGGATAGGCGTGTATCGCGGCAAAAGCGGTCTGGGCATAGTTGACCCGCTCGGCCACCGAACTGTCGCCGAAGCTCAGCCGTCCCCAGAGAGCGGGCGGAGCGAAAGCCGCGCAGGCAATCGTCACGGCGATCAGGCTGGCGACCGTCTTGCGTCCACTGACGAGAGCGAACACGACCAAGCCGATGACCGTGGCGATCCAGGCGCCGCGCGTGTACGTGAGATATACCGCCACGAGGCATCCAACCGTGCAGGCGACGAACAGGATGCGTTCGGGCCAGCGCCGCGCCGTGAGCATCAGCCCCAGCGCCACGAAAAAGACGGCCATGATATAGAAGGCATACTGGTTGACCAGACCTGAGCCGCCCGTGGTGCGATAGATCAGCGTGCCGTCGGGCAGTATGGCCCTCACGTTAGCCGCTCCACTCACGGCGTCGCGTATGGCTGAGAGCACCGTCGGCAGGGCGGAGAACACCAGCACGGCCATGATGAGGCGCAGCATCCTGGGTGTGCGCACGACGTTGACGCAGAGCACCACGATCAAGATCCAGTAGTAAAAGCCCTTAAACGACGCGGCCCAGTTGACCCACGGGGCGCCATGGTCGAGCGCCAGGATCAGGCCGAGCATCCCGACGGCCAGCCAGGCCCAGAGCGGAGTACGCACGACGATGGGCTGAAGGCGCGTGCGTGCGCGCACCTTCGTCTTCACCAACAGCACCGCCATACCGAGCAAGATAACCAGATCGGTCACGGAGACGATGGCGTGGCCGACGTAGCGCCACTGCATACCCGTGCGCGAGGGCAGAAACGCCAGCAGCAACACGAGCGAGGGCAACGCGATATCCGCGCGCGCCAGGGCGAAGGCGATGGCGACGAGCGCGCCGACGGCGGCGAAGAACAACTCGATATAGAAGGTGGGACGGCTGTCCGCCGAGGCATGGAGGCCGCTGACGAGAGCGGAACCAAACCCAACGGCGAGGCCGCTGGTCAGCGCCAACGCCAGAAAGCCGAGCGAGAGAGCGTGTCGTCTCCACCACGCCGCCATCTCCATAGGCTGCACCACCTCATCATCAGACGGGTTCTACGTCGCTAGACAACATCCATCCCTTGGCGTCGCTATCCACCGAACGGTCTAGCGACGTAACAAGGCTCTTGTCTTCATGCAACGTTCACCCATCATAGCATAGTAGAGGGCCGCCGAACGCAGGCCGGTCGCGGCCACGAACTCCGGTACGCGGCTCCAAGCCCAGCAGTGGACTCAACACGCCCCCGCTCTTGCGTAAGGGCGTGGCAGCCAACCGTCCACGCGTGTCATGGTCGGGGCGCGTCTAACAGACACACACGGCCAGGCATCGCGATGCGTCGTCTCAACTGCCGGGCAGCACGAGGTGGAACAGGTAGGCGTTGAGCATGAGCAAGAAGGCGACGACGCCGAGGGCGCTGCCACCAAGCAGAACGGAGCGCGACGACGAAGCGATGCCGACCGAGCCAAGCACGATGGCGATCTGGAAGAGCGCCTGCGCGTCGTTGAACGAGGGCAACTGACGCTCCCCCTGGTCGCGCTTCTCGTCGTAACGGCGCGCCTGCTCGAGCAGTTGCTTCTTGCCCGTGCCGCCCGCCGGGTCGTCCTCATAGCGCGCGGCCGTCGCTTTGTAGCGGCTGATGTTGGCCGCGATCGTGGCGCGCGCCTTGGCCGGCATGGTAGGGTTCGTTTGCAGCAGGGCTTGCAGGTCGTTGGCGGAGATCTGGTACACGGTCTGGCGGATATATTTGGCCTGATAAAAATTATAGGTGTCTGCCGAGAGGATGTTTGAGTTGATCACCGACTCACGCGCCTGGTCTCCTCCCAAAGCCGTGATCGCCAAGAGAGCCGCTAGAATGCCGATAATGATGGCCCCGCGCTGTCGCAGCCGCTGTATCTTTTCTTCGCGGCGCAGCGCGTCCTCGTCCCGCGCTATGGTGCGCTCCTCGGCGGCCTCCCGGATGGTGTCCCCGGCTTCTTGTGGCTCCATTACCCTGTCTCCTCTCCATCGGGCAAACTCCCGCGCCGCCTCATAGTACCAAAAGGAGGAAAAGGGGAGCGGCAGGTCGCCGAAAGAGATGCGTACGCGATCGACCTCGGCGTTAGACCGTTACTCTCAGTTCCGCCGGACGGTCGGTGATGGTGAATATCTCGCTATGCGGGAGGCCCGTGGCGCGGCCGTACTCTTCGAGCAGTTGGTGGTAGGCGGCGGCGACCGGACGCGGCTGACGGTCGAGGTCGTACAGGCCGCGGGCATTGATCGCGCCCTTGCGCTCGGCCCGTTCGATGTCCCAATCGATCTGGTCGATCAAGCTGTACCAGGTGAAGCCCAGCACCAGCACGCACCGGCACGTATACGCAAAATAGCGATCGCCATGCTTAGACCTCCCCTTGACGAGCGCGCGCCAGAAAGCGGTCGGCCACACGCAGCGAGAGCGCCATGATCGTCAGCGCGGGATTGACCCCGAGCGCGGTGGGAAAGACCGAGTTGTCCATGACGTACAGATTGGGCACGTCGAAGGAGCGTCCGTCGGGATCGACCACGGCCTCGCGCGCGTCCGCACCCATGCGGCACGTGCCGATGATGTGCGCGGAGCGCGGGAACGACCAGATATCCTTAGCCCCCGCCTCCGTCCATATCTTCTTCATCAAAGCATTGGCGTGCGCCGTCATGCGTTTCTCGTTCTCGCCGTAGGTGAAGTGGATGCGGGGCTTGGGCAGGCCACGCGCGTCCTTCTCGTCGGAGAGTTCGAGATAGTTATGATCGTAGGGGAGGCAGTCGCCCAGAATGTTGATGCCGGCGGTGTGGTTGTAGCCGCGCATGTGCTCGCGCAGCGCCTCGCCCCAGAGGCCGCGCCCCCGCGCTGCCTGCGAGGCATAGGTCACCGGCATCACGCCGATGCTCTGGAGCACGTAGCCGCCGGCGAAATCGGCGCCGGCCGGGCGGTGGAAGTCTTCCGAGATCAACCCGCCAGGAATGCCTTTGTAGGGCCGGACGTCCTCGTCGAAGCGGCCCCACACTTGCACGCCCGTATGCGCCATAAAGTTGCGCCCTACCTGGCCGCTGGAGTTAGCCAGGTCATGTTGGAGCAAGAAGCGCGGCGTCTCGACGGCGCCCATGCAGAGGAACAGCGCCTTGCAGGCTTGTCGTTGCACCGCACCGTCGTGCTCGTACAGCACCGCCGTCACCTTGCCTGCCCCATCGCGCTCCACGCCCACGACGTAGCACGCGGGACGCACCTCGGCCCCCGCGCGCATAGCCATGGGGATGAACGTGACGTCGGTCGAGCCCTTGGCCCCTACCGAGCAGCCTGCCTGGCAGAAGCCGCGGTTAGTGCAGGCCCCACGCATACCCACGCCTTCATAGTAGTAGGGCGCGGAGAGAGCGGCGTTTGGCGCGGGAGAGGTCTTGACGCCCAATGCCGCCGCGCCGCGCTCCATCAGTTGCGCCGCGCCGTTGAGCGGCAGCGCGCCCAGAAGGTACGTGCGCTCAGGTCCCCACGGGTAGGGCGAGGGACCCGAGACGCCCAGCACGCGCTCGACCCGATCGTAATAGGGAGCCAGGTCGTCGTAGGAGAGGGGCCAGTCCACGGCCACCCCGCAATCAGAGCGCAGGCGCAGGTCGGCGGGCTGGGGGCGCGGCACGTAGGCGGTGTAGTGGAGGGTGGAGCCGCCCACGCCCGTGCCCGAGTTGTTGCGCCCGAAGGACAGCGGATCGCCGCCCGCGCTGAGGCGTTCGTCGTTCCAGAAAAGGGGCGACTGCGCCCTCTCATCCGTGGCGAAGTCGCGGCGCGGAGACCAGTGGCGACCGGCTTCGAGCGCCACCACGCGCAGGCCGGCGGCGGCCAGCGAGGCCAGCAGCGGTGCGCCGCCCGCGCCCGTGCCCACCACCACCGCGTCCACTTCCTCGTCGGGGGTGTAGCGCTTCGTCACGGGCGCATCGGGGATGGGATGCTCCTCGCCCGCCGCGCGCCGTGCCGCGTGTTCCGCCGCCGCGCTCAATTCGTCCCTGGAGAGCGATGCGCCAGCGGGCGTCTCCCACGCCTCAAGCTGGTTGAGCCCGAGCGTGCGCCAGCCATGCGCGTCGGCCATGCCGGCATAGCCGATCTCTTCCTGCGCCAGGGGATGGCTGTAGTACGACTCCACTACCTCGGCCAGCAACTCCTCGCGATAGAGCGCGGACGGGAGGGCCTTCCAGGTCGCGCCGGGCGCGTCGCCCTTCCACACGGCGTCGATCACCGCGTCTTGCCGCGTCTTATCCGCCGCGGCGAACGCGCATCCAAACAGGGCTTGCGCCGTCTCGTCAAAACCGCGCAAGCCCTGGCGGTGCGCCTCGCCATCGGGCGGCAACGCGTCGTAGCGCCAGCCGTCGCCTTCCCCGGAGGCCAGGCGCGCGTCGAGGTCGGCGGCAGGATCTATGCCCCGACGCGCGGCGTCCGCGACGTCGTCGATGGCCAGGAGGCGCGCGCAGACGGCGCGCAACGTCGCCAACTCGCCGGCGTCAAAAAAGCGTGGTGGGAGAGTCGCCCGCTCCTCGGCCAGACGCGCGTGCAGGACAGTTTTCGTCGTCGGAGAGACCAGCGACGTGTCCAGGAGGGCGCGCACGCTGCCGGGCGGATACGATTCTATAGGCACGTTCGGCTCCTATACGCGATCTCGTTCTCTTCCAACGTCATGAGGTTTGTAGAGACCCCTTAGGGTACCGCGCGCGCCCGGCCCGGCCAACCCATGGACCCCGCTTGCGCTTTCGCGATCGGCGTTACGTCAATCCCTTCATTCAGGTCATCATCTTCCCACGACCGTTATGCGAATCACCGTCGCCACAGCGGCGGAGCAACCAGCCCTCAGGCTCAGACGAGGGGTGGTTAGTCGCTCTCGAAGAAGACATGAGGACGGTTCGCCCGAAGTCAGCCTCATCTTTGTGGAGTAGACCGGGCGGACAGGAGAACGAGTGGGGACGGTTAGTTCTCAGCGGGCAGGAGGACGCAGTGCTCGACGGGGAAGAGGAGCCAGACCTGCCTCTGCGCGGGCGCACGCGACGGCGTGAGCACATGCACCTTCACGTCCTCGCCTAGCGCGACGACGTGCCGCCAGCGGCCGCCCAGGAACTCGCTGTAGACGATCTCGCCCGCCAGGACATTGCACCCCTCCGCCTCTTCCGCCGAGGGCGGCGCGGCGGAGAGGACGCCGTCCTCCGGACGCAGCATGGCCACGGCGCGGCTTCCCGCCGCCAGCCCCTCGCCAGGGACGCCGCGCAAGACGAGGTCGCCGTGGTGCACGACCTGCTCCCCACCGGACGCCGCCACGCCTTCTCCCGGCACGAAGGTCGCCGCGCCCAAGAAGCCCGCGATAAAGGTGTTGGCCGGCCGCGTGTACAGCGCCTCGGGCGGCCCGACCTGAGCGATGCGGCCGTCGCGCATGACCACGATCACGTCGGCCATGGCCAGCGCCTCGACGCGGTCGTGCGTCACGTAGATAGCGGTGATGCCCTGATCTTTTAAGAGTTGCACGAGTTCCACGCGCATCTCCTCGCGCAGCGCGGCGTCGAGGTTGGAGAGCGGCTCGTCCAGCAACAGCAGACGGGGTCGCGTGGCCAATGCGCGGGCGATGGCCACGCGTTGCTGCTGGCCGCCCGAGAGTTGGTCCGGGTAGCGCTTGTCCAGGCCGGTGAGACGGACGCGCTCCAGCGCCTCGGCGGTTTGTTTCTCCACAGCGGTACGCGACAGGCGGCGCAGCCTCAAGCCGAAGCCGATGTTCTGGGCGACGGTCATATGCGGCCACAACGCGTAGTCCTGAAACACCATGCCCACGTCGCGGTCCTCGGCCGGGACCACGCGGCGCTCGCCGAAAACGAGGCGCCCATGCACCTCGATGCGTCCGGCGTCGGGCGTCTCCAGGCCGGCCAGCATGCGCAGCACCGTCGTCTTGCCGCTGCCCGAGGGGCCGAGCAGCGCGCAGAAGGAGCCGTCCTCCACGGTGAAGCTCACGTCGTCGACAGCGGGGGCGCCGCCGAAGCTCTTGACCAGGTTAGAGACTGAGACCGGCATCGCCGCGCCCTCCTCCCCGCGCCCGCACGAGCTTGCCCAGCCCGGCGATGATGAGGGCCGCCACGACGACGATCAGCAGGGCCAGGATGGTGATGGCCGTGCCCGGCCCGTACGCCAGGTTGTTGAACCAGTAGCTGATGCGCACAGACAGCGGCGGCTGGCCAGGAGGCTGCAGCAACTCCGAAGCCGGCAGCTCGAAGATCGTCCCTGTAAACACGAGCATCCAGGTCGAGAGCAGCGTCGTGGCCACGATGGGCGCGACGATGCGCGTGAACGTGCCAACCGTACCCGCGCCGGCCAGGCGCGCGGCTTCGAGCAGATGGTCGCCCACTTGCGCCAATGCGCTGCTCGTTAGGCGGATGCTGAAGGGCAGTGCGCCGGCCACGTAGGCGGCCAACAGCAGCCCGATCGTGCCGTAGGGCGTCGAGCCGAAGACCGCGCTCATCCAGGGCTGGTTCCAGGAGAAGATGTAGCCCACGGCTAGCACGATGCCGGGAACGGCCAGCGTGATAATGGTGACCAGTCGCAGAAAGCCGCGCCCCGGCAGGCGCGTGCGCTCGATCACGAAGGCCGTGGCCGCGCCGAGCAACGCCGCGAGGGTCGCGGCGCCCAGGGCCAGCACGAGAGAGCGTTCCAACGCCGCCAGATCGTCGCCGCCCGAACTCAACGCCTGCTGGTAGTTGGAGAGCGTGAAGTTGCTTGCCCCGAAGCCGTTGATCACGTTGTGCAGGAAAGACACCAGGACATCCGCCGCCAGCGGCGCCAGCAGGGCCAGCGTAAAGAGTCCCAGCACCAACCCTAGCAGGGGGTAGCGCCAACGGCCGAGCCGGGCAGGACGCGCGCGACGCGTCCTGCCCGTGATGACTTGGAAAGAGCGCGCGCGCAGCAGACGCGTCTGCAGGATCAGCGCCGCCGCGATGGCCGCGATCAAGATCAAGGAGAGCGTGGCGGCGAGGGCGAAGTCGACGGGAGAGTTGTTGAGCGCGGTATACAGTTCGTACGTCACCAGGTTGAAGCCGTCTTGCTGCGCGATCGTGGAGGCCGTGCCGTAGTCGGAGATCGTCTCCGCGAAGATGATCAGCGCGCCGGCGAACAACGCGGGCAGCAGCAGCCGGCCGTTGATGCTCAGCCAGCGCCGTAGGGCGCGCGCGCCGACCATGCGCGCCGCCTCCTCGTACTCCGAGCCCAGGCCGCGCAGGGCCGCGCGCACGGCCAGATAGGCGAACGGAAAAAGGCGCAGCGTGTCCAGAAAAGTGAGGCCGACGGGAGAAAAGATCGTGTTGACCACGCCGTCGGGCAAGGGAAACAGGCCGGCGTCGATCAAGCCGCCGCGTGAGTACAGCACCTCCCAGGCCAGGGCTACGAGGTAGCTCGGCGTGAACAGCGTCACCCAGACGAGACCGCCCACGAGACGCCGGCCCGGCAGGTCCGTCCTCTCGACGATCACGGCCAGAGCGGCGCCCAGGATCGTGGCGCAGACGGCCGTGGCCAGGCCCAACCAGAGCGTGTTGAGCATGGCTCCGTAGATCTCCGGCCGTCCGAAGGCAACCCCGAAGGTGGAGAGCGAAAAAGACAGCGACGCGGGCGCCCCGAAGATGTCGGGCAGCACGCTCTGCGCCAGGATGGCCAGCAGGGGATACAGCACCAGCACGAGCAGCGTGCCCACGGCGACGAAAGAGAACAACAGACCTACGAGGCGCGTGGTGCGGCGACGCGGGCCGGCGTCTCCTCCAGGACCGGGCGCGGGCGAGAGCGGGCTCAGCGCCGGGCTGACCGTGGGGAGAAGGGCCGGCGACCCCTCGCCCGCTGCCAGCCGTACGTCGACGGCCGGCGGCGGAGCGTGGGCGCTGCTAAGGGAGCGCGGGACAGGAACGTTCGCCGGTGGTTCAGGCACGCCAGGACGTTACCGCACGATGTTGTCGTGGAACCAGGTTTTGATGTCCGTGGCGTGCTGGCCGGCCCAGATGTAGTCGAGGCCCTGGTAGTTGATGCCGGAAGTCTGGTGGCCCGGCAGCGCGGACACGTTTTTGACGATCGGGGTGTAGTAGGAGTCGCTGTCCTTGGGATCGTGGATCATGACGTTCTGACCGGTCTGGGAGAGGATGTAGTTGACGAAGGCTTTTGCGGCCTTGAGGTTGTGCGACCGTGCGTTGATGGCGACGACGCCGGGCAGCACCGTGACGCCGCCCGCCGGGTAGACCACACCGATCGGCGCACCGGTGGCCTTCAAGGCGTAATAGGCCGAGTCCTGCACGATGCCGATCTCACGCTGGCCCGTCTGGACCGAGTGCAGCGTGGGGTCGTTGGTCTGGAAGATTTTGAGGCCATTGGCCTTGAGTGCGCTGTAATAGGCCTCGCCGCGCGCGACAGCATGGGCGCGTCCTCCGCCCATGCGCAGATACATGCCTGCTATCAAGGGGAAGGCGGGGCCGGAAAAGGCCGGGTCGTTCTCGGCCACCTGATCGCGGAAGCGCGGGTCCAGCAAGTCGTTCCAGTTCTTCGGCGCCTGCGCCGCGGAGAGGCGGCGCGTGTTGTAGACGATCACGCCGGCCGCCGTGACCCCTGTCGGGTAGAACGCCTTATCGGCAGGGACGAGCGACTTACCGAGCGCCGTGTAGTTTCCGACGTTGGAGGGCGTCCACTTATAGAGCTGGCCCTGATCGTCGAGCGTCTGCATGGTGGCGTCGCCGTCGAACCAGGCCACGTCCCAGTGCGGGTTGTTGCGCTCAGCGGCGATCTTGGCCAAGATGTTGCCCGTGCTGTCGTCGGTCAGATCCACCTGCGTGCCCGAGGCCGCGCCGAAAGACTTGCCCATCGTGGAGTCGTAGCCCTGCGCCGAGTAGAGCACCAGCGTATTGTTGGCCGCCGCGCGGGCCTGAGACGGCGCGGCGTGCGCCTGACCTAGCCCCGAGGAAGCCAGCACGGCGCAGAGCGAGGCGCTCAAGGTCATAGCCAGGCGGCGCGGGGTAGAACGTTTCACGGTCATATGGTCCTCCCTAATCTACGTTGTCGTGTTGACGCCTGTGCTTGAATGCGGACGGCGGCGCGGACTACTTACCAGAGACGAAGATCATGCCGTGGGGGCTCTTGAAGCCGATAGCCACGGGCGTGACGTAGCCGGTGAGCGGCGCGACGAGGCCGACCATGCCCGTGACGCTGGAGTCGCTCTGCGTCGTGGCGTAGGCCGTGCCGGGGTCGAAGGTCCCCGTGATCGAGTAGATCGCATTGGCGTTCGTGTCGCTCATCAGGAGCCGGCCCGACGACGCCGTGATATAGGCCGTGTCGTCGACCTGCGTGCCTACCGGCGAGGTGGTCACGTACTGTTGCGCCGTGCCGGGGCGGCTGATGAAGACCTGCTGCGCGCCGGCCTGGTTGTCGAGCACCAGCACACCGCCGGGGTTGAGCATCATCGAGTCGGGATCGACCAGATTGAGCTGCACCTTAGCGTGTGAGGCCAGGTCGACCGCCGTGGAGTTGCCCATGAGCACGGGCGTCGCCTTCACACGGCTGCCGCTGAGCGCGACCTTATACAAAGCAGGGAAGACGTTGGCGCCCGCGCCGTTCACGTTCGGGTTCGAGGCGTCCATGAAGATCATACCGCCGACAAAGGCTATGTCGTCGTAGCCGCCGCCGTGCGGGGTCTTCGGGAAGGAGTAGCGCGACATCTTGCCCGTAGCCGGATCGACAACATAGAGGATAGGGTTGGCGTCCTCGTTGGAGAGCGCCCAGAGCTGATGCGTGGTTGGGTTCATGCGCAGCCCGTCGCCGTGGCCCGGCGTACTGAACGTGCGCAGCACCTTACCCGCCGTATCGTACTCCACGATCGTCGTGGCGCCGTCTCCCGTTCCGTCCTTGGCCGCCAGGTTGGCGTAGGCCACGAAGACATGCCCCCCGTCCGAGATAATGGAATCAGGGTGAGAGTAGGTGCTTCCTCCGTACGCGAACACGGATACGGAGTAGCCGGGGAGAGCTACGATCGTGGGCGCGGCGCCGTGGACCGTCTGGGAGCCGAGGGCGAGACCGCCGAGCGCGACCGTCGCCGCGACCGCGCGCGGCGTCTTTTGCCACGAAAAGAGCGACATGAATGGACCTCCTGCTGAAGAATCGTCTCCGCCAGAAATATGTAAAGAAGAACAGGGCAGAGAGCAGGGGACGCCGCCAGCGTAACACCGTCCTTTTCTGAAGGTACCGGTCTTTATATTAAGGTTGTGTTAAACGGACGTAAAGAACGAGTTAAATCTTCCTTCGTAGCCTTCATTAATTTTCTCTCATGTGCTACGCTAGTGAGTTTCACGGCGTCTGTCCGCGCTAAAGCACGACGATGGCGAACCGCTGCATGACCCGCGCCGTTTCACTCCAGAGATCGGGCGTCCCTCGGTCGCCCAGCACCCCCCAACGCGCGAACGTCGCTACGGTGATCTACCTATTCCCCCACAGCACGTCGATCAGGATAGTCCTAGTCCTCCCGGACCTCCCGGTCGTATAAGGCGATTATCTTCGTTACAAGCGAGGGTCGACGGGCTCGCTTTCGAGGGCCAGGACGCTGAAGACGCACTCGTGGATCCGGCGCAGCGGTTCGCGGCGACTAAAGCGCTCCAGCCCCTCGACGCCCAGGGCGAACTCACGTAAGGCCAGCGAACGCTTCGCGCCCAGCCCGCGCGAGCGCAGTCGTTCCAGGTTCTCCGGCCTGGTGTACTCGGGTCCGTAGATGAGGCGCAGGTACTCGCGACCACGACACTTCACGGCAGGCTGCGCCACGCCGCGCTTGGCCGGGAGGATGAAGTCGCGCGGCTTGACCACCATGCCTTCGCCGCCGCGCCCGGTCATGGTCTCCCACCAAGCCACGCCTTCGTCCTGGCTGGCAGTGTCCGCGAGGTCCACGATACGATAGGGCGTGGTCAGGAGCAGATCGGGGTCGGCATTGCAGACACGCGCCAACGTGTCCATGTGCCAGACGTGGTCGCGGTCGGTATGGACCGCGCCCTCCGTGGCCAAAAGATGGAACGGGGCCAGCTTGAGATCGTCGAGCGACGCGACCGGCCAGCAGTAGCGCCGGTATGCCTCGATATACGCGTCCGCCATCGTCGCGCGTTCCTGGTAAAGCTCCACCAAGCCGGACAGGTCGACGCCGCGTGCGCTGGCTGCCGTGAGCGAGGCCACGGCCGCCGGCGTCGCCGCGTGCGCCGCCGCGCCGACAGCCGCGTACTGCTGTCTCAGGAGATCCTGGGCCTTGGCCGACCAGGGCAACAGCTCGCAGTCCAGGATGGCCCAGTCGGTCTTGAGTTCGTCCCACAGTCCCGACGTATCCAGTGCGTGCTGCACGCGGGCCAGAAAGGCCGTCTCCAGCGCGGCGTCGCCGAAGAAGCGGCGGCCAGTGCGGGTGTAGACGATGCCAGCGCCCTGCCCCTCCACGCCGAAGCGGGCGCGCGCCGCGTCCTCATCTCTGCACACGACCACGACGGCGCGCGAGCCCATGTGCTTCTCCTCGCAGACGACCTCCCGTGCGCCGGCACGACGATAGTAGGCGAAGGCCTCTTCGGGGTGTTCGAGCAGGTCGGGCTGCTTGCACGTCTCGCTCGGCGACATCGTTGGCGGCAAATAAACCAGCCAGCGCGGATCGACGGCGAAGCGGCTCATCACCTCCAGCGCGGCGACAGCATTTTCTTCGCGGATGGTCACGTTGCCGTCCAAGCGCGTCTCCACGATGCGCTTGCCCAGCACATCGTCTACGTCGAGCAGGTCGTCGTGACGCTGTTGCGCCGTCAGGGCGTCCTGGTCGTCCTCGACCACAGCGAACGGACGGACGGGATCGGTATAGACGTGGTGCGCGGGCACGGAGACGACCTCGCGCTCGGGCCAGCGCAGAGCGGTCAGACGACCGCCGTAGACGCAGCCCGTGTCGATGTTGATGGTGTTGTTCAGCCACTCGGGACGAGGAACGGGTGTGTGGCCGTAGACCACCGCCGCCTTGCCGTGATACTCCGCCGCCCAGTTGTAGCGCACCGGCAGGCCGAACTCGTCGGTCTCGCCCGTCGTCTCGCCGTAGAGCGCGAACTCGCGCACCGACCGCGAGCCGCGTCCCTGCATCGTCTCCTTCATACCGGCGTGGGCCACGACAAGGGCGCCGCTGTCGAGCACATAGTGGCTGACCAGAGCGTCGAGAAAGTCGGCGAGGTCGCGGCGCACCTCGCGCCCCACGTCGTCGGGCAAGGCGTCCAACTCGGCCAGGCTCGATTCCAGCCCGTGCGTCACCTGCACGTCGCGCCCCTTCAGCTTGCGCATCAGCTTCATGTCGTGGTTGCCGGGGATACACAAAGCGGCGCCGGTGTCGACCATGGCGCGGACCAACCGCACCGTAGCGAGGATGCGCGGCCCCCGATCCACCAGATCACCCAGAAAAATAGCTTTGCGCCCCTGGGGATGGGCGTAGACGGGCGTCTCTCCCGCCATGAGGGTCGTCGCGGCGGCCCCGGTCTCGTAGCCCAGTCGCCCCAACAGGTCTGCCAACTCGTCCGCACAGCCATGCACGTCGCCGATAATGTCGAAGGGGCCGTGCTCGTCCTTGCGGTTGTTCCAGAGCGGTTCGCGCTCGATCGTCGCCGCAGCCACGTCCTCGGGGGACGACAGGGTGAAAACATGGCGGAAACCCTCGCGTTGCAGCCCACGCAGCGAACGCCGTAGGTCGGCGCTCTGGCGGCGCACTACGTGCGGGCCGAAGGTGCGGTCGGGCCGCGTGCGGTTGCGCTCCTGACAGACGCTCTCTGGTAGGTCAAAGACGATGGCCACGGGCAGACAGTGGTACTCGCGCGCCAGGGCGACCAGCGGACGCCGCGACTCCGCCTGCACGTTGGTGGCGTCCACCACGGTCAGCCTGCCCGCCGCCAGCCGCTTGGCCGCGATAAAGTGGAGCACCTCGAAGGCGTCTTTGGTGGATCCCTGGTCGTTCTCGTCGTCCGCGACGAGCGCGCGACAGGCGTCGGACGAGATTGTCTCCGTGGGCAGAAAGTGGACCCGGGCGAAGGTGCTCTTGCCCGAGCCGGACGCGCCGATCAAAACCACGAACGAGAGGTCAGGGATCTTGATAATCATGCGCCCATCCCCCGGCCGAACACCGCCATCTGCGAGGGGGCTCCAAGGTCGGGGTCGTGCGGTCCGATGGGCGTGATGGACACGCTATAGCCGTATTGCGCCGCGGTTTCCTCGGCCCAGGACAGGAACTCCGCGCGCGTCCACTCGAAGCGGTGGTCTTTGTGACGGAAGGCGCCCGCCGGCAGGCTCTCGAAGCGCGCGTTGTACTCGCGGTTCGGCGTGGTCAGCGCCACGGTAGTCGGGCGGGCGAAGCCGAACACGACGCGCTCGAACGCGGCCAGGCGCGGCGGGTCGAGGTGCTCGAGCACCTCGACCACGGCCGCCGCGTCGTAGCCGGCCAGACGCTTGTCGCGGTAGGTGAGGGAGCCATGGATGAGGGTCAGGCGCGCGCGCTGGCGCTCGGACAATTGGTCCAGGTGCAGGCGGCCCGAGGCCCGCTCCAGTGAGCGGTAAGAAACGTCCAGCCCCACGATCTCGGTGAAAGACGGGTCCTTGAGCAGGCGGGCCAGCAGCAGACCTTCGCCGCAGCCCAGGTCGAGCACGCGCGACGCGCCGCTCTGCTTGAGCACGTCCAGCACGGCGTCGAGCCGCCGCGCGTGCAGGTGCAGAGGGCGCTCGACCGCCTCTGCCTCTTGCTCGTGCGCCTCTTCGACGCCGTCGGGATCGAGGGCGTCCGGGTCGGTCAGGCGCTCCAGAGCGTCCGCCGTCAGTCCGCGCCGGTGCTTGAGGTAGCGGTCGGCGATCAGCACGCGCTCTGGGTGCGCGGCCAGCCAGCCCTCGCCGTGGCGCAGCAGCTTGGCCACCTCGTCGTCGCCCACCCAGTAGTGCTTGTCGTCGTCCAGCACGGGGATCAGCACATAGAGGTGCGCGAGCAGGTCGCGCAGGCGCACGGTCGCCCTCAGCGTGAGGGTGTAGTAGGGACTCTGGCCCCAGTCGGGAAAGTGCTCGTCGAGAAGATGCGTCGTGAGGCCGACAGCGTAACCCAACGGCTCGAAAAGACGGTAGAGCAGGGCGTCGCCGCCGCGACAGGGCACGGCGGTCAACGTCGCTTCGAGCGGGATGGCTTTCTCGGCCAACTCCTGCCGGTCCTTGGAGCGGCCGCCCATGGCCGTGCCGAACACATCGGCGATGGCTACGCTGAGGAACGACGAGACCACATAGGGCCGGTCGTTGACGTACTGCTCCAGCGCGAAGCCGCTGGTCTCTTGCCCGCGCGCCTTGCGCACGAGGCCGATAGGATCGACGTCGAGCAGCAGCACGGCCGTACAGCGCTCGTCGCCAGCCTCGGGATAGAAGACGTGGACGCGGCCGAACGACGCCTTGAACGTTTGCAGGCGCGCTGGATTCTTATGCAACAGGTAGCCAAGATCGGTGGCCGGCTGATGCGTCGTGGTCAAAGTCAGCTGCACGGGCAGTCCTCATGCTGTCGAGCGGAAATACACCATTCATCAGGACGGAGATCTCGTCGCTCCATGCCAATGAAAACGCTAGAGTCGATTAGGACGGCCATGCAGGTGGTTCGAGAGGAAGCAGGCTGTCTCGTGCCGTCTCCACATCGCCGGCAAATCCGTCGCCAGGGAACCCAATCACAGCCAAGCGTTCGGCTAGCATGCGCCACGTCGTGACTAGAGGCGCTGGCACGATGACGACAATAGGTTCCCCCGCGCGATCGATCGTCAAACACTCGCCATCCTCGTGTACCCGGTCGAGCATCGTTCTAAGGTTCCGCGCCAGCTCGTCTTCCGTCACCGTTCTATCCATCATGCCCCTCCATCTGACTACCATTCTACTGGAGACCATCCATCCGCAAGAAAGACAGCAAAGCTATACTGCTAACTCCGGCCGGTCTTCGGAGCACCTCCCATAGCCCTGCTGGATACAGAGCTAGAACGGCGCTGCTCATGCCGCGTGCATGATGGAGAGAGTCCCATAGGCCAAGAGGATCAGGCGAAGGGTCCAGGCCGCCGTGCGCGGCCAGTTGGTGGTCACGAGCGAGGCGATGACCGCCCGGTCGTGACCGCCGTGCGTGAGGCGATCGTGCAAGGAGACGGAGAGCAGAAACGTGGTGAGCCATGCCCCTACGGTGAGGAACGCGCAGCCCCAAGCGACCCAGAGCGGGAAGGAGGGGGGGGTGGAACGCGATCAGCAGTGCGGAGAGTACTAGTTCGACCACCATAGGGGCAGCGACGATGGCGCTGATGCGCGTCAGGTGCGCACGGTGATAACCAGGGAAAGCCGCGTCGCCGACGGTGGCGAACAGGGGGTAATGTACGATTTGGATGCACCAGATCAGGCCGGCCAGATAGCCCGTCACCACGAGGTTCGCCAGCACGACAGCATCACGCATACTACGGTATACTCGACGATGCATGCTCGGATACGTGCGTCTCTATTTGTAGATAAAGGCGTCGCCCGGCAGCCCGAAGCGCTGGAACAGTTACTTCATGCGCGAGGGCGCCAGCGGTCGCTTGCCCAACGACGCCTTGAGCGATCACGGACACGCAGGATTCTTGTGTGGTAGGCAGCCAAGATCGATGGCCAGCTGGTGCATTGTGGTCAAAGTAAATTGCATAGCTAAGAAATACATCTATTTATGTGCGCCATACCTTGCGCAACCCGGCCTCGGCGTTGCTGCTCCGCTGACTACTTCAGCGATCACCCCTTACAGACACAAAGCGTGCTGATATTCTTTAGTCGTTGACCATAGGCTCGGAGTAATGCTGTGGACGACGAGTAGGAGGGAAGCAGCGCCGTTACCTATACTTCGACCAGTAATAATGAATCCATGTAATTGACTCAAGTACTGCATAGGCGTCGAAGACAGAATATACTATGACCAATCGCTCCTTTCCAAAAGATGCCAGCCTCCTCACGGGGGTCGACACCGCACACCCAACTGTCAAGACGTACGTACTGTATCCACAACTAGGTGCTATTGAGGGCTATGGGGCGGGCAAGATTGAGCGGAATGAACTAGTTAGTGCTATCAGGCTTCGTAGGTGGGACCGACAGGACTGCTTATACCTATTGCTTAAGCAGATGAGCGTGAACTATATTGGTACGACTCAGAACATCGATGATCGCGTTACGACACACGCGACAAGGCGGAATGCCAAGAACGGGTATGATTGGGACCGTATAATCGCCTTCTGCTCAGTCCGTGACATTCTGAACACCAACATTGCAAAGTACGCCGAATATACGCTCTATATTCTGCTCAAAAGCAAGGGCTGCGTGCTGCTGCAAAGCCCTCCCGATGCACGTCATGATCGCTTTCTGAACCCTCAGGACCAGCTTACAGCGAAGCAAGTGGTTCAAGAAATCGAGCGAATCATCGATCTTCTTGACACCTCTCTACCTGAAATCAGAGCAGTGTCTGGTTCGAACCCACTGAGATCGGATGAAGTACTAGATAGCACCCTGGTAACTGAGCTTCCTCCTCAGCTACCCACTAAAAGCGATGAGCAGGACTGGCAAGACGCCGAGGAGGACATGACCGACCTACGTGCGCTGAGTCAATCCGGCCAAGAGGGCATCGAGGTCGAAATTTCTGCATATGGTGCTTACGCACGTGGCCGCTACACGCCGTATGGGCTCGAGGTCTATGCAGGGTCAATTGGAACTACGATCGTCCAGCCGCACTTCCGAAACAATCGGTCTTATGCACGCATCCGTGGTGAGCTACAGCAACAGGCCGTCATCACGGTCGATGGCGAACGTCTTATCTTCGTACAGCCATACACGTTTGCCAGTCCCACAGCTGCCGCTCAGCTTTTATGTGGTGCCAGCGTACCTGGCCCCTTACGCTGGAAACGCATTAGTGACGGGCTACCGCTACGTGATATCACGAACCAATGACAAAGATTGTCAGAAGTCCTCTGATTATTAAGAATGGGACAGTCGCTTTTTGATTAGGACGTAAGCTTGTTAAGCATATCCTGTTTCATGACGCCATCGTTACGGTGCGAATATTGTATCGTGAGAAGAGAAATAGGTATCAGGCCGAAAAGTCGGGGATCAGGCGGCGACCGCGAGGAGCGACGCAGGCGGACGCACAGCCTGCTGCAGGATGAGGGCAGCGAGGGACGGCAGGCGCGCCGCACCGCAGAGGCGATCA
>JAABUX010000246.1_pt1 | contig 92127 bp, 94 predicted proteins | sample 5561851 | NCBI WGS metagenome assembly JAABUX01 (sample SAMN10711883, study PRJNA513361) | rock metagenome | isolation source: Antarctica rocks | place: Antarctica: Victoria Land, Richard Nunatak red sandstone | collected 2016-01-03 | reverse complement strand
GAGACAGTTCGGTCCCTATCTGCCGTGGGTGAAGGAGACTTGAGAGGAGCTGTCCCTAGTACGAGAGGACCGGGATGGACGCACCTCTGGTGGACCGGTTGTCGCGCCAGCGGCACCGCCGGGTAGCCACGTGCGGACGGGATAACCGCTGAACGCATCTAAGCGGGAAACCCACCTCGAGACCAGGTCTCCCCGAGGGCCGTGATAGACCATCACGTCGATAGGTCGGAGGTATACGTGCGGCGACGCACTCAGCCAACCGATCCTAATCGCCCGACCGGCTCGATCCTTACCATCATGCGCAGCAGCCATCCCCGGGCCACCCGCCCCAGCGCGGGCCCGCCCGCGGCATCGGCCCGCGCCCGACACGACACACACACACCACCCACCAACGCTGCGCACCAGAACCCGTCCCGCCCCCGCCTCGCCCCACCACGGCGCGGCGCGTGGCCCGGACGACCTGGTGGCCATGGCGGGGAGAGACCACCCGATCCCATCCCGAACTCGGCCGTGAAAACCCCCAGCGCCCATGGTACTGCGTCTCAAGACGCGGGAGAGTCGGTCGCCGCCAGGTCTTCCAGACCACGCCCACACCCCATCCCCCATCCCCCGCCACCCGCGGGGCAACCAGCGGGGTGGAGCAGCCCGGTAGCTCGTCAGGCTCATAACCTGAAGGTCACAGGTTCAAATCCTGTCCCCGCAACCACACGCTCCGCCACAAACCGAACGCCCCCGCCCCAACCACCGGACGGGGGCGTTCGTCGTTGGGGGCGACGTCGCTTGCGCGCGAGCGGTCGTTGCGGGATAGGCAAACCATGATTTCTCGCCTTCGGGTGGCCCACATGCTGCTGTTCGTCGTCAGCGGGGCAATTTTGCTGGCGGCACTTGGCTCCGAGTGGTGGGGCGGTTTGGTCCCCTGTGCCCTATGCCTGGTCGAGCGCTGGCCATGGCGTATCGCGATGGCGTTCGGTCTGTTCGGCCTGCTGTTGTCGCGCGGTCTAGCGAGGGTGGCACTATGGGGCGGCGTGGTCGCGCTCGCCGGCAACATCGTCGCCGGCGGCGTCCACATCGGCGTCGAGAGTGGTTGGTGGGCATCACCGCTGCCGCAGTGCCAAGCGCCCCGGATCGCGACCGGGCTCACTGCCGCCGCCCGGCTGGCGCGGCTCCCGGACCGCCCGTCGGTCGCCTGCGAGGAGCCGACTTACCTGATCCCGCATGTGCCGGTGTCGATGGCCGAGGCCAACACCATCGCCGCCCTGGCGCTGGCCGCATCGCTCGCCACCTTCCTGCTACGAACTCGAGGGAGCCAGGCATGAGCGAGACCATCGACACACGCGGCCCGTTGCCGGGGGATTTGACGCCCCGGACCATGCTGGAGCGGCTGATCCGGGTCGACCACGCGGGTGAGTATGGGGCCAAGCGCATCTACCAGGGCCAGCGCGCGATCCTGGGGCGTGGCGCCAAGGCCGAACTGCTGGAGCACATGCAGGCGCAGGAGCAAGAACACCTCGATACGTTCACCGGCCTGATCGCCGACCGTCGGGTGCGCCCGACCGCGCTGCTGCCGCTGTGGCACATCGCCGGGTTCGCGCTGGGAGCTGGCACCGCAATCATCGGCGAACGGGCGGCAATGGCCTGCACGGTCGCGGTCGAGGAGGCGATCGACGAACACTATGCGGCCCAGGCCGCCGCCCTCGGCCCGGACGAGACGCCGCTGCGCGACACCATCGAGCGTTTCAGGGCGCAGGAACTGGAACATCGCGACATCGGGCTCGAGCACGAGGCAGAGCTGGCGCCGGCGTACAAGCTGCTGAGCCGGGTCATCAAAGCGGGGTGCAAGGTGGCCATCGCGGTCAGCGAACGGGTTTGATCACGATGCTGGAAAGGATGGGCGGATGCACCGTGACCCGCGTGCACGGTTGGCGGCGCCGCAGCGGATCGCGGCCGAGTAGCCTGCAACCCGTCCGGCGTCGTCGCTGCGTTGAGCGTCGCCGCACTTAAGGATCGAGGTCTCGGCAGAACGCGAAGCGCGACTATTTTAGCTCAATGAAATTCAGTCGCTCTCCCTCCTGATGTCCTACCGCTCCGCCCCGGGCTGGCCTACGGCGACGACGATCGGGCAACCGATCAAGGACGCCATCACCGCGCAGGTGGTGGCGATGTTCAACGACCGGTCGCGCGGCGAAAAGCCGGTCGCGCGGCGGTCCGACGCGATGTTTGGCCCGCGCTCGGTCGCGTGGCGGGTGCATGGCGACGTGACCTCGATGATGGTCGGTGGTGTTGCGGGTCTGTTGCTGCAGATGCTCCATCCGGCCGTGCTGGCCGGCGTCTGGGACCATTCCAACTTTCGCGCCGACATGGACGGACGCCTGCGCCGCACCGCACGCTTCATCGCGCTGACCACCTACGGCGCCAAGGCCGAGGCCGAGGCGGTGATCGCGCGCATCCGCAACATCCACGGCTACGTGCGCGGCACGCTGCCGGACGGCACGCCGTACGACGCGAACGATCCGAAACTGCTGGCGTGGGTGCATGTGACCGAGACGACCACCTTCCTCGACGGCTGGATCCGCTACGGCGAGCCCGGCATGTCGGCGGCCGACCAGGACCGCTACTTCGCCGAAATGGCGCGCGTCGGTGAAGCCCTTGGCGCCGACCCGGTGCCGCGCAGCCGGGCAGCCGCCCGTGCCCTGCTCCGCACCATGCGGCCGGAGTTGCGCTATGACGAGCGGACCCGCGAGGTCGCCAACTTGGTCCTGCGCCGCCGCGCCCGCAACCGACTATTCGAGCCGTTGCAGGCGCTGACGCTGCAGGCCAGCGTCGATCTGCTGCCGGACTGGGCGCAAAGGATGCACGGGCTCGACAATCCGGCGCTGGGCCGCCCGCTGGTGCGCGCTGGCACGCTGGGCGTGGCGCGGACGCTGCGCTGGGCGTTTACCTGAACGCTCAGCTCTCCAGCTCGGAGTCCCAATACAAGTAGTCGCGCCAGCTCTCGTGCAGGAAGTTGGGCGGAAAGGCGCGGCCGTTCTCCTGCAGCTCCCACGTCGACGGCTGACGTGGCGCCATGCGAGGTACCATGTGGCACTCGCGCGGCAGCCGGCTGCCTTTGCGCAGGTTGCAGCCACCGCAGGCGGTGACGACGTTCTCCCAGGTCGTCCGGCCGCCACGGCAACGCGGGATGACGTGGTCGAACGTGAGTTCGGGCGCCGGGTGCCGCTCATGGCAGTACTGGCAAGCGAAGGCGTCGCGCAGGAACACGTTGAACCGTGTGAACGCCGGCTTGCGCGCTGCCGGGATGTAGTCTTTCAGCGCGATCACGCTGGGCAGCCGCATGGTCACGCTCGGCGAGCGCACCTCGACCTCGTATTCGTTGAGCACCGAAACCCGGTCGAGGAACACCGCTTTCACCGCGTCCTGCCACGACCAGACCGATAGCGGGAAGTAGGACAGGGGCCTAAAATCGGCGTTGAGCACCAGGGCCGGAAAGTGTTGACCGCCGTCGAACAAGAAGAGCTCCCCCCACCGCGTTTGTGACGCAATATCCGGGGGTGTTCGCCAGACAGCCCGCCAAAAGATCTGCGACGCCGAAGCCTCAGTAAAATATGACATCCAGGCCGCCGGGTCGCAAGCCGACCGGCGACGGATTCACGCGCCCGTCATGTGGATGCCGCGAACACCCGTTGCAGCAGCAGCGCGCCCTGGGACAGGCCGACCTCGTCGATGCTGTGGCCGACGCGGGGGCGCCAAATCGCCATCACCGCCATGCCGACCGCGAGCAACGCCGCCTCCGCGTCGCGGCCGCGCTGGATCGGCACCACCTCGTCGGCCTCGCCGTGCACCAGCAGCACCTCGGTCGCCGGTGGCGGGTTCGGCACCGGCGTCAGCAGCGCGCCGGAGAACGCCAGGATCGCGCGCGGCGGTGTGGCGCGGCGCAGGCCGGTGTGGAGCACCGTCATGGCACCCTGGCTGAAGCCGGCGAGGGCGTATGCGTCGGCCGGCAACCCCAGCCGCGTCAGTTCGGCGTCGATGAACGGGTCGAGCGCGGCGCGCGCCTGCTCGACGCCGGCGGCCATTTTCGCCGGGGCGCGGTCCTGCAGGCTGAACCACTGCCGCGCGTGCGGGTAGTCGGGCGGGGCCATGTCGTAGCGCGCCGGGCCGTTCGGGGCGACGAACGCGGCGTCGGGCAGCGCATGGGCCCAATACGGCGCGAGGTCGATCAGGTCCTGCCCATCCGCGCCGACGCCGTGGCAGATGACAATGAGCTGGCGGGCGGTGCAGCTGGCGGGCTTGGCGCGCGGTCCGTCGAGCATGCGTTAGACTCCTTCAACGACGGTCGCGGTATACCAGCGGCCGTGCCGACCACCACCCGCTTCGCGCCGAGCCCGACCGGGCGGCTCCACCTGGGCCATATCCATGCCGCGCTGTTCGCCGTCGCGCGGGGCGAGCGGTTCCTGCTGCGGCTCGAGGACATCGACGCCGCACGCTGTCGGCCGGAGTACGCCGCGGCGATCGTGGACGACCTGTCCTGGCTCGGGTTGCGCTGGGACGGGCGGGTGCGCGTGCAGTCGGAGCACCATTTTGACTACGCGGCGGTGGTGGGCGAATTGCGGGAACGCGGGCTGATTTACGCTTGTTACTGCACGCGGGCCGACATTGCGGCTTCGGCGTCGGCATCGCACACGCCCGATGGCGGCCCGCGCTACCCCGGCACCTGCCAAGGCCGCGCACCCGAAGATCGGCCGCACGCGTGGCGGCTCGACATGGCGCGTGCGGTGGCGGTCGCGGGGCCGCTGAGTTGCGTCGACGACGGCGTGCGGCGCGCGTGCGACCCGGCGGCGTTCGGCGACGTCGTGCTCGGCCGCCGCGACGCGCCGTGCAGCTACCATCTGTGCGTCACCCACGACGACGCGGCGCAAGGCGTCACCCTGGTCACACGCGGCGAGGACCTTCGCCCCGCCACCGACGTGCACCGGCTGTTGCAGGCGCTGATGGGCTGGCCCGAGCCGTCGTATGCGCACCATCCGCTGCTGACGGACGCCCACGGACGACGACTATCCAAGCGCGACGGGGCCGCAACGGTCGCGTCGTTGCGTGGCGCGGGGCTGACTCCGGCGACAATCCGGGCCATGGTGGCTACCCCGTAATCTCACGAGTTATCGTAGAATCATGTCCCTGACCGCGCCGCGTCTCGACCGCATCAGCCCGAGCCAGACCATCGCCATCTCGACCAAGGCGCGGCTGCTCAAGGCGGCCGGGCGGGACGTGATCAGCCTGTCGGCGGGCGAGCCCGACTTCGACACGCCGCAAAACGTCAAGGATGCGGCGGTGCGGGCGATCGCGGCGGGCGAGACCAAGTACACCGACGTCGCCGGCACGAAAGCGTTGCGCGAGGCGGTGGCGGCCAAGTTCAAGCGCGACAGCGGCATCGACTACGCGGCCGACGAGATCATCGTCTCGACCGGCGGCAAGCAGGTCATCTTTAACGCCATGCTGGCGACACTCGCGGCCGGCGACGAGGTGATCATCCCGACCCCGGCTTGGGTCAGCTACCCCGATATCGTCGCCTTGTCCGACGGCACGCCGACCTTGGTGCCGTGCGGCCAGAACAACGGGTTCAAGCTCCGCGCGGAAGATCTGGAGGCGGCGATCACGCCCCGGACCAAGTGGGTGATCCTGAACAACCCGTGCAACCCGACCGGCGCCGCTTATTCGGCCGAGGAAGTGAAGCCGCTGACCGACGTGCTGCTGCGCCACCCTCACGTCTGGGTGCTGACCGACGACATCTACGAAAAGCTCGCCTACGACGGTTTCAAACCCGCGACCGTGGTCGAGGTGGAGCCGAGGCTGCGCGACCGCACGCTGACGATGAACGGCTGCTCCAAGGCGTACGCCATGACCGGCTGGCGCATCGGCTTCGCAGGCGGGCCCCGCGCGCTCATCAAGGCGATGGACAAGCTGCAGAGCCAGTCGACCAGCAACACCAGCAGCATCAGCCAGGCGGCGGCGGTCGAGGCGCTGAACGGCCCGCAAGGGTTCATCGGCGAGATGGTGGAGGTCTACAAGCAGCGTCGCGACATGGTGGTCGACCTGCTCAACGAGTGCGCCGGCCTGCACTGCCACCGGCCGGAGGGCGCGTTCTACGTGTTCCCCTCGATCCACGGCTGCATCGGCAAGACCAGCGCCGGGGGGGTCAAGATCGACGGCGACCCGGCGTTCGTGGAGGCGCTGCTGGAGGAGCAGGGGGTCGCGGCCGTTCCCGGCACGGCGTTCCTGTATCCCGGCCACTTCCGCGTCAGCTACGCGACCGACACCGCGAGCCTGCGGATGGCGTGCGAGCGGATAAAAGCGTTCTGCGCGGGGTTGCGCTGAGCCCCGGCTACGCGCGCCGTTTGTCGCGCGCTGGCGTGGCGCCCACCGTCGCGATGACGATCCGGGCGCGCGAGCTGCGAGCGCAGGGTGTGGACGTGCTGCAACTGACGATCGGCGAGCCGGATTTAGCTCGCCGCCGCACGCCATCGCCGCCGCGCACGAGGCGGCGCTCGCGGGGGAGACAAAATATCCGCCGCAGGACGGCACGGTGGCGCTGAAGGCGGCGATCGCCCGACGGCATTTTCGTGACCACGGGCTGGAGGTCGGGCCGGAGCGGATCGTGGTCGGCAACGGCGGCAAGCAGGTGATCTTCGACGCGCTGCTGGCGACCGTGGACGACGGCGACGAGGTGCTGATCCCCACACCCTACTGGTCGGCGTACGCGCTGATGACCGAGGTGGTCGGCGGGCGCGCGACGTTCGTGCCGTGCGCGGCCGAGGCCGGGTTCAAGCTCGATCCGGCGGCGCTCGACGCGGCGATCACGCCGCGCACGCGCTGGGTGGTGCTGAACAGCCCGAACAACCCGACCGGCGCGGCACTGTCCCGCGACGAACTTCTCGCCATCGGCGCGGTGTTTCAACGGCACCCGCATGTGTGGGTGATGACCGACGACATGTATGGCCGGTTGCGGTTCGACGGCGCGCCGCCGATGACGCTGGCCGAGGTGGCGCCGGAACTGGCCGACCGGTTGCTGACGGTCGATGGCGCGTCGAAGACGTACGCGATGACGGGGTGGCGGATCGGCTGGGGCATCGGGCCGGCGCCGCTGATGCGCGCGATGGCGAACATGCAGGGGCAGGCGACCGCCGGCGTCTCGACCGTCGGGCAGGCGGCGACGGCGGCCGCACTGGACGGGCCGCAAGGTGGTGTCGCCGAGCAGGTCGTCGCCTACCGCCGCCGCCGCGACCTGGTGGTGGACGCGTTGCGGGCGATGCCGGGGGTCGAATGCCACCGGCCGGAGGGCGCGTTCTACGTCTTTCCGTCGATCGCGGCGCTGCTGGGGCGGCACAGCCGGGGCGGTGCGGCAGTCGATACCTGTGCGGCGTTCGCGACCGCCTTGCTCGAGGAGGCGCACGTTGCGACCGTCCCCGGCCGGGCGTTCGGCGGGCCGGGGCACTTGCGCCTGTCGACCGCGACCGACGACGCGACGCTGGTGCGCGCTTGTGCCGCAATGGCCGACTTCGTGCGCGACCTGCGGTGATCCGGCCTGCCACCGACGCCGATAGTGCGGCCGTGGTCGCGGTCGTCTCGGCGTGCTGGGACGAGTATCCGGGCTGCGTCACCGACATCGAGGGCGAGGCGCCGGAGTTGCTGGCGCCGGCCACCGCGCTCGCGGCCAAGGGCGGTGCGTGCTGGGTGTTCGAGGCGGACGGCGCGGTGGCCGGGCTGGTCGCGTGCTGGCCGTTGGGCGACGGCGTGTGGGAGGTCGGCAAGATGTATGTCGCCGCCGCCCACCGGGGTTCTAATGCCGCGCGCGACCTGCTGGTGGAGGCCGAGGCATACGCGGCGGCGGCTGGGGCGACGGAGCTGAAGCTGTGGTCCGACACGCGGTTCGAGCGGGCGCACGCGTTCTACGAGAAGCACGGTTTTGTCCGCACCGGGCCGTTGCGCGTGCTGGGCGACAAGTCCGGCTCGATCGAGTTCGGCTATGTCAAACCGCTGGGGCGGTGCGTGGTGCGGGTGCTCGACGTCGCCGGGGTTGCGTCGGCGGAGCGCCGGCTGGCGGCGATCCTGGTCGCCTGCGTCGACGGCGGGGCGGCGGTGTCGTTCCTGCCGCCGCTCGACGTGGCGGTGGCGCGGGCGTTCTGGGCGGAGGCGACGCGGGCGGTCGCGGTCGACCAGCGGACGGTGCTGGCGGCGTGGTCGGACGGCGTGCTGGTCGGCACGGTGACGCTCGACCGCGCCACACCGCCGGACCAGCCGCACCGGGCGGAGGTGAGCAAGCTGCTGGTGCACCCCGACGCGCGCCGGCGTGGTGTGGCGCGGGCGCTGATGCTGGCGGTGGAGGAAGCGGCGCGGGCGGCGGGGCGGACGCTGCTGACGCTGGATACGCGGGAGGGGGACGCGGGGGAGGCGCTCTATCGCGGACTGGGGTGGGTCGAGGCGGGGCGGATACCGGGGTATGCGGTGAACCCGGATGGGACGCTGCATGCCACGGTGCTGTTTTATCGCTCATCCGACAGCTAAAAGGGTTGGTCGTAACAGCCGGTCGGCAAAGACAAGATATTTTACGGTGTCCATCGCCTGACATTGCGTAGCTTGTCTCTCCTGCTGACTTGGCGAGGCGCAAACGAGGCGCCTCGCCAAGCCTGCGCGTCTCTCATCCGGTCGCGCGTGAGCGATCCAGCGCCTCGATCAGTGCTGCGGCGATCAAGTGGTCCGATTTCGGGTTCTGGCCGGTGATTAGCTCGCGATCGACAACCACGTTGGGCTCGAAGTCGGCCGGGTTGGTGGTCACTTCGCCGCCAGCCGCCCGCAGCGCCTCGGGCATATCGAAGTACAACTTACCATGCAGAAGGTTGTCTTCAGCGAACTTCTCCTCGGCAGCTGAAAAGACAGTCATCTTGTAGCCGGTATAGGCCCAGTCCTTTGCCCATCCGCTCGCCATTGCCTTGTCCCCGGCGATCAGCCCGGCTCTGAATTCTCGGGGGTGCGACATCGCCGCCGCGGTCGCAACCGGACCATGGCAGAGGAGCGCGGTCGGCTTCTTCGACTCGTGAAAATGACGCAAAATCGTACCGACGTCACCGTCCTGCATCAGATCGACCGCCGGCGCGTGGCCACCGGGCACGAACATGCCGACGTACTCATCCAGACCGCCATCGATCACCGACCGCAGTGTGCGCACCCGGTTCATCGAAGCATGGTCGGCGTAGAAGCTCTTGCCGCGGATAAAGGCGGCCTCATCACCGCCGAAATGCTGCGCCGAATTTGACACGTCGTCGATGTGCGGCTTGGTCCCGTCCGGCGTGGCGAGCACGGCCGCGTAGCCGGCCTCGATCAGCGCCATCGCCGGCACAACAGTTTCGTTAAGATACTGGCCGATTACGGCTGAGCCGCCGCCTTGAAGCTCGATCCAAGTGGCGTTCGAGCCGACAACGAGCACTGTTCCCTTAGTCATCCGATTCTCCATTGCGTGTGGCCGCGGTTGTCGCGGAAGAGGGCAACATGACATCTGCCGAGGTATTCCAGAACTTTATTTCCTTGATTTGAGATATATGCGTGACAGTATAAGTGGTGCGCTACGATCTCAACCTTCTGCCGATCTTTATCGCCCTGATGGACGAACGCAGCGTCACGCGTGCGGCAGAGCGCCTTGGCATGACGCAACCGGCACTCTCCAACGCTCTCGCGCGCCTACGAACCATGCTGCAGGATCAGCTCTTCATCCGCGAGCGTTACGGCATCCAGCCGACCCCGATCGCCCTGGAGCTTGCGCCAGTCATAGCCGAGGCGCTGGCTAGGCTCGACGACGCGGTGCTCGGCCAGCAAGAGTTCGAGCCCAAGACGGCTGAGCGGTTGTTCACCATCGCACCGAACGACTATGTCGAACTCGTGTTGGTGCCAGCGATCGTCGCCAGACTTCGGCAGGTTGCGCCCGGCGTCAGGCTTCGCCTAACCCCGTACGGCAACGATCTTGCAGAAACCGGCATCATATCCGGCACGACCGCGCTGGTGCTCGGCCGGATCGTCGATCCGCCTGATAACCTGGTCGTGCAGCACTTGATGGACGAGGGGCTCGCCTGCGTGGTCAGGGCAGACCATCCCGAGATCGACGACACCATCACCCGCGACGAGTTCGAGCAATTGAAGCACGTCAATGTTTTGCCGCCCGGCCGCATGCGCGCGGGATTGTTCCAGGCGTTCGAGGAGCAACGACTCAAGCGCGAGGTCGCGATCTCCGTCACCAATTTCCTGGCCGTGGCCGAGATGGTCGCCATAACCGACTACTGCGCAACGCTCCCCAACCGGATTTGCAACCGGCTAATGCACGACCCACGGTTGAAAATACTGCCCGCGCCGGTCGACCTTGGGACATTTCCCGTCGAGATGGCTTGGCACGTCCGCTATCGCTTCGATCCGGCTCATCGCTGGCTGAGAGGGCTGATCGGTGAGGTGGCGGCGGAGTTCTCGACGCTGGACGCAAGCCGACTACTCCAGGCCAAGAAAATAGTTGCAATATAGCAACGTATAAGCCACAAGGAGACTCCAATGCTTAATCGTTAGCATTGTGCATTACCACGGAATCTCATGTCGCGAGCAATGCTGCCTTTGACGCTGGTGATGCTGCTGTCTACCGGGTGCGCCTCCATCCTTTCCGGCACCACTCAGGAGATCGCGGTCAATACAAACCCGCCGGCGGCACAGTGCGAAGCCGACAGGCTTGATGCCAAAATTGGAGAGATTGCCTCCACACCTGGGTCGATCTTGGTCCAGAAAACCAAAAGCGACATCACCGTTGTCTGCCGCAAGTTCGGGTATCAGCAGGCAAGTTATCTGAATCACTCGGGAACGGCGGACTCGACATTCGGAAACATAGTTGCTGGTGGCCTAATCGGCTTGGCGGTTGATAGCGCGTCCGGGGCGATCAATAAATATGATCCTGTGGTCAACGTGACTCTTACGCCAACTGCCAACGTGCCAAAGCCCCCGCAGCCGATGGCCGAGAACTCCGGTCTACCGACAAGCTAGGCGACCACCTGGCCCGCGTCGGCCGCCACCGGAGTTGCGCCATATCCTGCGCCGTCTGGAGTCGGGTGTCGTCGGAGAGCTTGAAGGCCGGGTTCCTCGGATTGGTCGAGGTCACCCGAACACCAAGTCGAGCTTGACGACGATCTCAGGCGCTATGGCGAGTGCGAGCTGATCACCAGACCAGTGTGTGGTCGTCTCGCCATACCCGTCTCCAGCCGGCTTCTGATGAACCTCGACCACGCGCCGCCGGAGATCGACGATCCACAACTCGGCGATGCCGGCCCGGGCGTAGAGCGGCAGCTTCACCGTTCGATCGAACCGGAGCGAGCTGTCCGCCACCTTGACCACAAGCAGAACGTCCGCGGGGCCGGGCCGCTCGCCTGAGGCGTAGAAGTCCGCCCGCCGCCGCAATACGGCGAGGTCGGGCTGCGGCTCGCTCGACCGGTCGAGCCAGACCGGGTTCTGTGGCGACACGATCGCGCGGCGGGCGCAGGCCAAGAGTAACGCCTCGGCCAATGCGCTCACGACGCCGGCGTGACCCTGGCTGATGGGTGCCATGTCGATCAGGTCGCCATCGATCAGTTCAATCCGGTCCTCCTCACCGAAGATGCCCGCGTCGGCCATCCGGTGGTAGGCGTCAACGTCCAGTCTGTGCCGAGCCGGCTCAACGGCCGCATCGTCCATGGCGCACCTCACGCCTCGTGGTACTACGGTTTCCGGTGCCCTGACATGGCGACCGGATACCCGCGACGTTGCGCGATCCACCGCGCCGCATCATTTTGCGTTCCGTAGGGAGGGCGCGGATGGCCGGGTTGCTGATCGAGTGGGTCGAGCTGCTGGTGCGCTGGACGCACGTCATCTGCGGCATCGCCTGGATCGGCGCGTCGTTCTACTTCATCGCGCTCGACGCCTCGCTAAAACCCGGCAAGCAGCTCCCGAACGGCGTCAAGGGCGACGCCTGGCAGGTGCACGGCGGCGGCTTCTACCAGATCCAGAAATACCTGGTCGCCCCCGGCGTGATGCCCGCCCACCTCACCTGGTTCAAGTGGGAGGCCTACGCCACCTGGATCTTCGGCTTCGCGCTGCTCGTCCTGGTCTACTACGCGAACCCGACCGTCTACCTGATCGACCCGTCGGTGCTGCCGCTGTCCGTCTCCGACGCGGTGATCGGCGGGGCCGCGTCGCTCGCGGCGGGGTGGATCGTCTACGACCTGCTGTGCCGCTCGTGGTTCGGCCGCGACACGGCCCGCCTCGCGATGGCGGGGTTCGCGCTACTGATGGCGGCTTCGTTCGCCTACACCCACGTATTCAGCGGCCGCGGCGCCTTCATCCACGTCGGCGCCTTGGTTGGAACGCTGATGGTCGGCAACGTGTTCTTCGTCATCATGCCGAACCAGCGGATCGTGGTGGCCGACCTGATTGCCGGGCGCACGCCGGACCCAAGACTCGGCGCGCAGGCCAAGCAGCGCAGCATCCACAACAACTACCTGACGCTGCCGGTCGTGTTCATCATGCTGACCAACCACTACGCGTTCACCTACACCGGGCGGTGGGCGTGGCTGGTGCTGGCGTGCGTGTTCGTCGGCAGCTTTTTGGTGCGCCACTGGTTCAACGTCGGCCACACCGGCGTGAAAGCCGACTGGCGGCTGTGGCCCGCCGCCGTCGTGCCGATCGCCGCCGGGGTGTTGATCACGCTGATCGGGCAACCGGGCCTTGGCACGGCGCAGGCGGCGGCGCACCCGACCAGCTTCGCCGAGGTGCAAAACATCGTCGCCGCCCGCTGCCAGCCGTGCCATGCGGCGCGACCCAGCTGGGAGGGCGTCTCGGAGCCACCCAAGGGCGTGATGCTCGACACGCCGACCCGGATCGCCCTGCTGGCGCCGCAAATCCGCACCCAGGCGGTGACGCTGAGGGCGATGCCGATGAACAACGCAACCGGCATCACCGAGGCGGAGCGCGCCGCCCTGGCCGACTGGATCGACCACGGTGCCACACGCCGGTGAGCGGCCGGCTCACCACCCACGTGCTCGACCTCGCCGAGGGCCGCCCCGCCGCCGGGTTGCGCGTGGAACTGTTTCGGGCGGGGGAGCGGTTGGGGGCGTGGACCACCAACGCCGACGGCCGCTGCGACGCGCCATTGCTGGAGGGGGCGTCGTTCACCGCCGGAGCATACGAACTCGTCTTCCACGTCGCGCGCGGGTTCTACGAGACGATCCCGGTGCGGTTCAGGGTGACCGACGCCACCGCGCACCACCATGTGCCGCTGCTGCTGTCGCCGTTCGGCTACTCGACCTATCGCGGCAGCTGACATGCGCCTGCTGGTCGCCAACCCGAACACCACCGACGCGGTGACCGCACTGGTGGCCGAGGCGGCGGGCCGCGCGGCCTCCGCCGGCACCCAGATCGTCGGCGTCACCGCCCGGTTCGGCCCGGCCATCATCGGCACCCGCGCCGAACTCGCGGTCGCCGAGCACGCGTCGCTCGAAATGCTAGTGCGGCACTCCGGCGGCTGCGACGCGGCGATTGTGGCGGCCTCGACCGACAGCGGCCTGCGGGCGGCGCGCGAGCTGCTGCCGATGCCGGTGCTGGGCTTGACTGAAAGCGCGTTGCACGTCGCCTGCCTGCTGGGCGGCCGGTTTGTCGCACTCACCCTGTCGGCCCGCAGTGCGGTGTTCGCGCGCGAGCTGATCGAGGGATACGGGCTGCTCGGCCGCTGCTCCGGCGTGCGCTCGGTAGCAGTCACGCCCGAGGCGCTGCTGGCCGAGCCGGCCACGGCCGCACGACTGCTATCGGAACAGGCGCTGGCCGCGGTCGAGAACGGGGCGGAGGTGGTCGTGCTGATCGGCGCGGTGCTGGCCGACATGGCGGGCCGGTTGCAGCCTGAGATGCCGGTCCCGGTGGTCGAGGGAGTGTCCTGCGCGGTAGGGTTGGCCGAGTTGCTGGTGCGGCTGGGCATCCCGCCCGCGCGCGCCGGCAGCTACGCGCAACCGGGGGCGCGGCCGTCGATCGGCCTCGATCCCGTGCTGGCGGCGCGATTGGCTTGGAAAGGGATTGCATGACCCGTCTCGACGAGACCGCGCGCGGGGTGTTCGTGATCGCGGTGACGCCGTTTCAACCGGACGGCGCGCTCGACCTCGCTGGCGTCGACGGCATGGTGGAGTTCTACCTTGAGCGCGGCGCCACCGGGCTGACCATCCTCGGCATCCTGGGCGAGGCGCCAAAGCTGTCGAGCGCCGAGGCGGTGACATTCGCGCGCCACGTGCTGCGGCGGGTCGACGGGCGGGTGCCGGTGTTGGTCGGCGTCAGCGGCCCGGGGTTCGTGCCGATGGGCGAGCTGGCGCGCGACGTGATGGACGAGGGGGCGGCGGGGGTGATGGTCGCACCACCGGCGACGCTGCGGACCGACGACCAGCTGGTCGGATACCTGACCACGGCGGCCGACATGCTGGGCGACGCGCCGCTGGTGCTGCAGGACTACCCGCTCGCGAGCGGCGTGCAGATGAGCGTGCCGCTGATCCGCCGGCTGATCGCGATGCGGCCCACGCTGGTCATGCTGAAGGCGGAGGACTGGCCGGGCCTCGGCAAGATCTCCGCGCTGCGGACCGGCGACGGCCGGCGCGTTTCTATTCTAGTCGGCAACGGGGGGTTGTTCCTCCCCGAGGAGCTGCGGCGCGGCGCCGACGGCGCGATGACCGGGTTTGCGTATCCCGAGATGCTGCGCGACGTGGTGGCGGCGCATTTCGCGGGAGACGCCGAGCGGGCGCAGGACGTGTTCGATGCCTACCTGCCGTATGTCCGCTACGAACAGCAGCAGGGCATCGGCCTGTCGGCACGCAAGCATGTCCTGGCGCAACGGGGTGCCATCCCGCACGCGACGTCGCGCCGCCCGTTCGCGCCGCTGTCGGCCGAGGATCTAGCCGACATCGACTTTTTGCTGGCGCGGCAGGCGCGGCGGCTGGCGGAACTCGGCGCGTGAGACGGGTGCTGATCGACTGCGATCCCGGCACCGACGACGCGATCGCGCTGTGGCTGGCGCTAGCCTCGCCGGAGCTCGACATGGTCATGGTCACCGTGGTCGGCGGCAACGTCGGCCTGGACGTCACCTTGCCGAACGCGCGGGCGATCGTCGGTTTAGCCGGGCGCGCAGACATTCCCGTGGTCGCCGGTTCGTCGCGGGCGTTGCTCGGCGCGTTCCCCGACGCCGCCGACGTCCATGGCGCGGACGGGCTGGGCGGCGTCGTGCTGCCCGAGGGTCCGCCCGCCGCGCCGGGCATCGCCGCCGACCGCATCCGCGCGATGCTGCACGCGGGCCGGCTGACCCTGGTCGGCATCGGGCCCGCCACCAACCTGGCACTCGCGTTGGCGACCGAGCCGGCGCTGGCCGAGAACGTCGAGGAAATCGTGCTGATGTCCGGCGCGGTGGCCGAGGGCAACATCACGCCCTCAGCCGAGTTCAACGCCCACTGCGACCCCGAGGCGCTACAGGTGCTGCTCGGCTGCGGCCGCCCGGTGACACTGGCTACACTGGACGTGACCAACCAGGCGCTCTGCACCCCGGCCCGGATCGAGGCGTTGCGGGCGGCCGGCGGCGGGGCCTGCGCCAAGGCCACCGTCGGCATCTGGGAGCGGGTGCGGCCGTCGCGGCGTTCCGGAGGTCTGGGGCACGAGCAGCACGACCCGTGCGCGCTGGCGTGGCTGGTGGCCCCGCACTTGTTTTCGTCGCGGCCGGTGTGGGCGGAGGTCGACTGCGGTGCCGGACCGGGGCGCGGGCGCACCATCGTGGACCGCTGGGGCGTCACCAGCCACGCGCCAAACGCACGCCTGTTGGAGAGGGTCGACGCGGCGGGCTTCTTCGCCTTGCTGACCGAGCGGCTGCCATACCTGCCGTAGTTATGGCCCGGCAACGAACCGGCTGAAAACGCTGGCGTTGTGCGCCGCATCAGCAGCGGAGCGGGACAATGACCGAGACGGCCAACCAATACGAGATGCAGGACCCGCGAACACAGTATCCGACGCCAAAGTTCGAGGACCAGCCACAGTCCGCACCGGGCCTGGCGAAGGACATGGTCCCCAAGCCCGATCACGGCGAGGACAGTTACAAGGGATTCGGCCGCCTCGCGGGTCGCCGAGCGATCATCACCGGCGCGGACAGCGGCATCGGCCGCGCGGTCGCCATCGCCTTCGCGCGCGAGGGCGCCGACGTGGTGCTGAACTACCTGCCGGACGAGGAGCCCGACGCCCAGGAGGTGGTGGCGCTGATCGAGGCCGCCGGCCGCAAGGCGACCAAGATCCCGGGCGACATCTCGCAGGAGAACTTCTGCCTGCAGCTGATCGAGCAGGGCGTGAAGGCGCTCGGCGGCCTCGACATCCTGGTTAACGTCGCCGGCAAGCAGACCGCGCAGGACGACATCGCGGACATCACCACCGAGGAGTTCGACCTCACCTACCGCACCAACGTCTACGCGATGTTTTGGCTGTGCAAGGCGGCGATCCCGCACATGCCGCCGGGGGCGACGATCATCAACACGACCTCGATCCAGTCGTACCAGCCGTCCAAGACGCTGCTCGACTACGCCTCGACCAAGGCTGCGATCACCAACTTCACCCACGGCCTGGCCAAACAGGTGATCGACAAGGGCATTCGGGTCAACGCGGTCGCCCCCGGCCCGTTCTGGACCCCGCTGCAGCCGAGCGGCGGGCAGCCGCGCGCCAAAGTCCCGGACTTTGGCAGCGAGGTGCCGATGAAGCGCCCGGGCCAGCCGGCCGAGTGCGCGCCGATCTACGTCCTGCTGGCGTCGCAGGAATCGAGCTTCGTCACCGGCGAGATCTATGGTGTGACCGGCGGCAACCACCTGCCTTGAGTGGTGCCCGCGACGGCGCGTTCCTGCCGCTCGACCAATACGCGGCGCTCGGCGACGGGCGTAGCGTGGCGTTGGTCGGCTCGGACGGGTCGATCGACTGGTGGTGCGTGCCGACGATGGACAGCGTGCCGTTGTTCGACCGCCTGCTGGCCGGCGACGACGGCGGCCGGCTGTCGATCACGCCCACCGAACCGTTCAAGGTCGAGCGCCGCTACCGCCCCGACAGCAACGTGCTCGAGCAGGTCTTTACCACCGCATCGGGGTCGGCGCGCGTCACCGGCTCGCTCAACAGCGGCGTCTCGGGCCGGCTGCCGTGGAGCGAGCTGGCGCACCGCGTCGAGGGCATTGCGGGCACACTGGAACTGCAGATTGAATTCCGTCCCGGCCGGCGCCTCGGGCAGGCGAACCCGTGGCGTGAGGCGACGGCGGGCGGCGACGTGCTGCACGTCAACGGCATCGTGGCCGCGTTCCGCGCCGGCGACGACGTCGAGCGCATGGTGGAACAAGACGACCGGCTGATCGCACGGCTGGTGACGCGGCAGGGTTCGCGTACGACACTCGCGCTGTTGGTCACGTCGGACGAGCCGCTGATGCTGCCGGGGCTGGCCAGCGTCGACGCGCGCATCGACCGCTCCGACCAGGCGTGGCGCGAGTGGGCGGGTAATCTCACCTACCACGGCTCTTACGACGCGGCGGTGAAGCGGAGCAAGCTGGCGCTAAAGCTGCTGCTGTTCTCGCCGACCGGTGCCATCGCCGCCGCCGCGACCTCGTCGCTGCCGGAGCGGATCGGCGGCGACAAGAACTACGACTACCGCTTCGCCTGGGTGCGCGACGTCGCCTACACGATCAAGGCGTTCCTGCGGGTCGGCGCGCTGGAGGAGGCCAAGGCGGCCTTCTCCTGGCTGACCGCGACCATCGCCCGGCATGGTGGCCGGTTGCGGACGCTCTACCGGCTGGACGGCGACCTGTCGCCCGAGGAGAGCGAACTCGACCTGCCCGGCTACCGCGACAGCCGCCCGGTGCGCCACGGCAACCGGGCGCGCGACCAGGTCCAGCTCGGCATGTTCGGCGACGTCTTGGAGACGGCGGCGCTGTTCGTGGCGGGCGGGCACGTGCTGGACCTGGTCACACGCGCGATGCTGGCGGGGCTCGCCGACCGCTGCGCCGACCTCTGGCGTTCGCGCGACGCCGGAATCTGGGAGCTGGAGGAGAACCAGCATTACACGATGTCCAAGCTCGGCTGCTGGACCGCGCTCGACCGGGCGGTGACGCTCGCCGAGGCGGGACAGCTCGACGACAGCCACGCCGGACGCTGGCGGCGCGAGCGCGACCGCATCCGCGATTGGGTCGACGCGCATTGCTGGTCCGACGCGAAGCAGGCGTACACGATGTATGCCGGCACCGACCGGCTGGACGCCTCGCTGTTGCTGGCGACGCGGTTCGGGTTCGAGCGCCGCGACCGGCTGGCGTCGACGCGCGACGCGGTGGTCCGCGAGCTAGGTCGTGGGCCGCTCGTGTACCGCTACTCCGGCATGACGGAGGAGGAGGGCACGTTCCTCGCCTGCGCGTTCTGGCTAGTCGAAGCCTATGCGTTGTTGGGCGAGCGCGATGCGGCGGTCCGGCAGATAGACGCCTTGCTGGTGGCCACCAGTGGCAACCTCGGGCTGTTGCACGAGCAGATGGATGCCGGCAACGGGGCCATGTTGGGCAACATGCCGCAGGCGTTGAGCCACCTGGCGATGATCCACGCGGCGCTGTCGATCGAGGAGTCCGCAGACGCCGATCGCCGTTAACGCCTTGGTCAGGTTTGTCTCATTATTGTGTCGAAGCAATTTGGAGGCACGCTCATGACATTCGGCAGCATTTCACCGGCTCATCCCGTAATTGCACCGTCGGCGCTCGAGCTGAAACTCAAGCAGGCCCAGACAGACGCGCAGGCGGCGGTGGCCCACACGCCGCTCCCGGCCAACGGGCCTCCGGTGCCGACCGCCAAGTCCTCCGCGTTGCTCGATACGGTGGCCTGACGGGGCGCTCCGCCAGAACGCGGCGCTGTAAATCCTGGCGGTCCCGCCGCTATGAAGGGGCTGGTCGCCAGGAGGAACTGCCGTGAACCGTTTCAGCGTCGCCCCGCTGCACACCATGACGCGGCGTCTGGCCGACGTCGCCTCCGGCCGTCGCGCGCCGCAGGGTGTGATCCGCGACGTGCGCGTGCTCTCGACCTACACCGAGCGCGTGCTGCCGGGGCGGGAAATCTGGCTCGAGGGCGGGCGGATCGCGGCGGTCAAGCCGGCCGGCAGCTATCACGGCTCCACGGCGGACATCTTCGACGGCGGCGGGGCACTGCTGGCGCCGGGGCTGGTCGACCCGCACTGCCATATCGAGAGCAGCATGATGACCGCCTGCGCGTACGCCGAGGCGGCGCTGCTGAACGGCACCACGACGATCTTTTGCGACAGCCACGAGATCGGCAACGTGCTCGACGTGCGCGGCATCGAGTGGATGCTGGAAGACGCGCGCGCCGCCCCGCTCAACATCTTCCTGACCGTACCCAGCACGGTGCCGGCGACGTCGGCCACGTTCGAGACGGCCGGCGGCGACCTGACGGCGGACAAGATCGGCGCGCTGTTCGACACCTGGCCGGAGGCGGTGGCGCTGGGCGAGAAGATGGACTTCGTGCAGGTGACCGAGGGCGACGCCCGCAGCCACGCGATTCTAGCCGCCGCGCTCCAACGGGGACGCCCGGTCAGCGGCCACATCTACGGGCGCGAGTTCGTCGCCGCCTATGCCGCGAGCGGTGTGACCGACACGCACGAGGCGATCGACCGCGACATCGCCGACGACCTGCTCGACGCGGGCGTGTGGATCTTCTTGCGCGGCGGGCCACCGGGGACGCCGTGGCACAGCCTGCCGCAGGCGATCCGCACGGTGACCGAACTGGGGGCCAACCCAAAACGCGTCTGCGTCTGCACCGACGACCGCGACGCCGACGACCTGTTCGCGTTCGGGCTCGACTGGGTGGTGCGCGAGGCGGTGGCCGCCGGGATGCGGCCGGAGACGGCGTGGAGCATGGGCAGCCTGCACGGCGCCACCCGGTTCGGCATGGATTCCGAGTTCGGCGGCATGGGACACGGGCGGCGCGCCGACCTCGCGCTGCTGGCCGACGACCTGAAGCCAGTCTGCACGTGGTATGGCGGCGAACTGGTCGTGCGCGACGGCAAGGTCACGCCGGCGCTCGAGCGCCACTTGGCCCACGAACGCTATCGCTATCCGGATGCCGCGTATCGTACGGTGACGATCCCCGACGCCGTGCGCCTGACGCCGGAGCTGCCGGCCGTGCCAGTGCGGGCGAACGTGATCCGCACCGCGCTGCCGGGCATCGTGCTGTTCCACGACACCGTCGAGCTGGCGGCGGCGGACCGGTGGGAGACGCTGCTGGACCAGCACGACCTGTGCTTCGTCGCCGTGGTCGAGCGGCATGGGTTGGGCGGTGGTGTCGCGCACGGGCTGCTGCGTCACTTCGGGTTGCGCGAGGGTGCGGTCGCCAGCAGCGTCGGCCACGACGCCCACAACGTCATCGTCGCCGGGCGCACCGAGGCGGACATGCAAATGGCGCTGGCCGAGGTGGCGCGGCACAACGGGGCGGTGGTCGTGGTGCGCGACGGCGCGGTGCGGGCGGTGGTGCCGCTGCCGGTAGCGGGCTTGTTGTCGGACCGGCGTGCGCCCGAGATCGCGGCGTTGTCGGCGGCGCTGAAGCGGGAGTGGGCGGCGCTGGGCTGCACGCTGGCCTACATGGGATTCAACCTGATCCCGCTGTCGGTGATCCCGGAAATCCGGCTGACGGATAAAGGCTTGGTGACCGTGCCGGGGATGGACATCCTACCGTTGCTGCAGCCGGTCTAGGGCTGTTGAGAGGTTGACTCGTTCTCGGACGCTCGAGGCATTCTCGGGCGACTTCGAGGAACGCCCCGTAGCTTGGGGACGGGCGCGGCACGGCGTAGGGAATAGGCGAACAGACCCGGCTCGGCGATCGCCGTCGTTGGCGATCAGCGCTCGCTCATAGCTGCGAACGACGACGCGATCTCCACCAGGACGGCGGGATCGTCGGTCTCCGTCGCCATGCCGGCCTATCGGCGTTCCCACAAGGCGAGATAGTGGTCGATGATCTCGTGTAACCGGTGCCGCCCGAAACTCGGGTCGTGCCCCGCGTGAACGACTTTGACCGGCAGCGCGCGCAAGCGCCGGAGCGAGTTTTCGTAGTCGGCTACGCTCATGCCCCGTCCGTCATACAGCAGCGGCCCATCGTAGACGATGTCACCCGCGAACAGCGTGCCGCTCGCCGCGTCCCACAGGGCGATGCTGCCCGGCGAGTGGCCCGGCACCAGCAACACCTCAAGTCGTCGATCGCCAAGGTCGATCACCTCGCCGTCGTTCAGCAACCGGGTCGCCGGCGCGCCGAACAACCGGTATGCGGCCGGGTCGTAGCCGGCCGACGGCAGCGCGTCGATCATCACCGGCGGCAGGGGCGGGTAGCCGGCCCGCACGAACATCTCACGCAACGCCGGGTCGAGCGTGTCCGACAGCAGCGATGCGCTCCGCCCCGGCTCGGCCAGCGTGTCAGCCTCGATCGGATGCACCCAGCGTTCGGCGAATTCGTGCGCGGCGCCCATGTGGTCGACATGCGTGTGGGTCAGCACCAGCACGGTGCGCTCGTCGACTAGCAGATCCGGGAACGCCGCGCGCAACGGCGCGATCCCGTTGCCGGCGTCAATCAGGATGTCATGGCTTTTCCCGCGCACATGCCACAGGTTAGCGCGCAGCAGCACGTCGACGTGCGGCTCACTGAGCATGGTGATCCCGGGCGAGATGTCCTCCCGCGAGTACCAGGGCGAGGCGACCGGCAGCGTCATTCGGCGGCCATCGCGACGGGCGACAACGTGGCGATCACTTCGGCCGAGGTCCGCCGCGCGCCAGTCTGCAGATATTCCATCGCGTTCAGCGACGCCTCGTGCGCGGCGAGGCTCGATCCGGCGACACAATCTTCGACCACGCGAACGACATAATCGTGCTGGTGCGCGTCGGCGAACGTGTAGTGGACGCACACGTCGGTCAGCCCGCCGACCAGCAGCAGCGTCTGCGCCTTCAGGCCCTTCAGCACGATCTCGAGGTCGGTGCCGAAGAACCCGCTGTAGCGCCGTTTCGGCACCAGGATGTCGTCCGCGCGGAGTTTTAGCGCCTCGGCGGCGATCGGGGTGCCGGGGTCGCCCTCCAGGCAGTGCACCGTCTCGCTGCCGTCCAACTCGCGGCCAAAGTCGACCATCGTGCGGCGGTGGATCTCCTGCAGGAACACGATCGGCATGTTCGCCGCACGGGCGGCCTCGACCACCGCGCAGGCGCGGCGCATCCGGCTCGCGTACTCCGGCATCAGCGGAATGCCGACATCGTAGTTCGGCAGGAACGCGGCCTGCTGGATGTCCACGACGACCAACACGGTGTTACCGACCATCAACGAGCTCATGCTTTGCCTCCCAGCAGTTTCGGCAGGTCGCCGACTAGCGCGATCAGGGTGAACGCGGCCACGCCGACCAGTGTGAACAGGACGGCCCGCCTGCTGCCGAGTGCGACGACGCTGATGGACGCGATCCGCCGCGTCGCCTGGGTCGCCGACCCGCGCACGGGCCAGGTGATCCTATGGTCCGACACGGCGGCCAGCCTGTCGCGGCTGGCGCAGGGCCTCGGCATCTCGGCGGCGGCGAGCTTCGTGCTGGCGATCCTGATCGGGCTGCTGCCGCTGGCGCGCGCGACGCTCGGTTTGTTCGTCGACATCGCCTCGATGGTGCCGCCGCTGGCGTTGCTACCGATCCTGTTCATCGCGGTCGGATTGGGCGAGACCAGCAAGGTACTGCTGATCGTGATCGGCACGCTGCCGGTGCTCGCCCGCGACCTGTCCGCGCGCGTGTTGGAACTGCCGGGCGAGCAGCTGGTCAAGGCGCAGACGCTGGGGGCGACGACGTGGCAGGTGGCGTTGCGGGTGACGGTGCCGCAGCTGCTGCCCCGGCTGATCGACGCGCTGCGGCTCGCCCTCGGCCCGGCGTGGCTGTTCCTGATTTCCGCCGAGGCGATCGCGTCCGACGGCGGCCTCGGCTACCGCATCTTCCTGGTGCGGCGCTACTTCGCCATGGACGTGATCCTGCCGTACGTGGCCTGGATCACCCTGCTCGCGGTCGTCATGGACGTGTCGCTGCAAGTGCTGCGGCGGGTGGCGTTCCCGTGGGCGCGGCTGGCCGGATGAGTGCGATCAGCCTGCACGGCGTCTGGCAGGAATACGGCGACCGGGTGGTGATCGAGCGGCTCAACCTCGAGATCGCGGCGGGGAGTTTTCTAGCACTCGTCGGCCCGTCCGGCTGCGGCAAGACGACGCTGCTGCGGATGCTGCTGGGGCAGGAGCGTCCCTCGCGCGGCCGCATCCTGCTGGACGGCAAGCCGATGCCGGCCGAACCGACGGCGGATCGCGGCGTGGTGTTCCAGCGCTACTCGGTGTTCCCGCACCTGACCGCACTCGGCAACGTGCTGATGGCGCTGGAGACCGCGCGGGCGCGCGTCACCGGCCGGCTGTGGGGGGTCGCGCGAGTGCAGGCCAAGAAGCGGGCGGCGGACATGCTGGCCGAGGTGGGGTTGGCCCATGCGGCCCAGAAATATCCGGCGGAGCTGTCGGGCGGGATGCAGCAGCGGCTGGCCTTGGCGCAGGCGCTGATCCGGCATCCGCGCGTGCTGTTGCTTGACGAGCCGTTCGGGGCGCTCGACGCCGGCATCCGCGGCGACGTACACGCGCTGATGAACCGACTATGGCGGCAGGAGGCAATGACGGTGGTGATGGTGACGCACGACTTGCCCGAGGCGTTTCGGCTGGCGACCCGCGTGGTCGTGCTGGAGCGGCGCGACGCGGCGGAGCAGGAACCGCAACGGTTCGGCGCGCGGCCGACGTACGACATCGACCTTTCGGCGCGGCGCGCGGCGTGAGCGACCTCGACCGGCAGACGCCGGCGCAGCACCGGGCCCGCTACTTCGAGCTGATGGCGAACGCCAAGGCGCGGGCCGGGCGTACGCCGCCGCCGCCGCCGCCGCTCGACCCGGCCACGATTCTAGCGCGCGAGACGGTGCCGGGTGGCTGGTACACCTCGATGTTCCTGGCGCGCGGGCAGGCGTTGCGATTGGTCGATCCGGTGGGCGGCGGCGGGGTCTCGATGCTGCTGTGGAACGCGCACGACACCAGCGAGCGCCTGAATGTCGGCGACACGGTAAAACTGCAATGGACGGCGGCGATCGGTGCCGGGCATGTCCTGTTCTCCGACATGGGCCGCGTGCTGGCCTCGATCACCGGCGCCGGTGCCGGCGTGCGCTGCGACCTGATTGCCGGCGGTGGGCGCGACGCGGCGGACAAGTTCCGGCTGATCGCCGGCAAGCACGGCATGTCCGTTCGCGACGTGCCACCCTGCGTCAGCGTGTTCACCGACGTTCGCACCGACGACGACGGCCGCCTCGTCTGGGCCGGGGCCGCGCCATCCGGCGCCGCGATCGACTTTCGCGCCGAGCTGGATCTGCTGGTCGGCATCGCAAACTGCCCACATCCGCTCGCCCCCGACACGCCACCCGGTCCGGTCGAGGCGATCGTCTGGAACGCGCCACCCGCCACCCCCGACGACCCGTGCCGCACGGCAGGCGAGGAGGCGGTGCGCGGCTTCGAGAACACCGCCGCGTATCTGGCGCAACGGGAGGCACTGAGATGAACGAGGTGGTCGCCGCCCGTGCTGGCTGGTCGCGCGTGCTGCACGCGGGTGAGACGCTGCGGATCACCGACACGCACGGACAGCAGGCGGTCGACGCACTGTTCTACGCTTGGCCCGGCACACACGAACGCTATTCGGCGCAGAGCACGGTGGCGGCCCAGGGCTCCGCCTACATCGGGCTCGGCACGGCGCTGCTGTCTAATTTCGGGCGTGCGCTGATGACGGTCACGGCCGATAGTACCGGGTCGCACGACACCTCGGCCGGTGCGTGCTCGTGCGAGGCGAACACCGTGTGGTTCGGTCACCAGACCCGCTACATGCACGCCTGCCGCGAGAACTTCCTGTTGGAGCTGGCGAAGTACGGCATGGACAAGCGCGACCTGGTCAGCAACGTCAACTTCTTCATGAACGTGCCGATCCGCCCCGACGGCGAACTGGCCATCGTCGACGGCCTTTCGGCGCCCGGCGGCTATGTCGAGCTGCGTGCCGAGATGGACGTGCTGGTCGCGTTGTCAAACTGCCCGCAGGTGAACAACCCCTGTAACGGGTTCGACCCGACGCCGATCCGCGTCGAACTGGTGTAGGCTTGCTCAGCAAAGTCCTGGTCGCCAACCGGGGCGAGATCGCCGCGGATCGCGTCGGTGGCGGTCTATTCCGAGCCGGACCGGTTCTCGTCCCCCGTGCTGGCGGCCGACGAGGCGGTGGCGATCGGGTCGGCGTCGCCCACCGACAGCTATCTGCGGATCGAGGCGATCGTCGACGCGTGCCGGCGGACCGGGGCCGAGGCGGTGCACCCCGGCTACGGCTTCCTTAGCGAACGCGCGGAGTTCGCCGAGGCGCTGGCCGACGCCGGCATTCGGTTCATCGGCCCCACGCCGGCGCAGCTGCGGGCGTTTGGCCTCAAACACAGCGCCCGCGCGCTGGCCGCCGCGAACGACGTGCCGCTGCTGCCCGGCAGCGACCTGCTGGCCGACGCCGGGGCGGCGCTCGAGGCGGCGGCGCGGGCCGGCTTTCCGGTGATGCTGAAAAGTACCGCGGGCGGCGGCGGCATCGGCATGCGGCTGTGCCACTCGGACGCCGAGTTGCTCGACGCGTTCGACGCCGTGGCGCGACAGGGTGGGGCCAGCTTTGGCGACGCGCGGCTCTATCTCGAACGTTTCGTCGAATACGCGCGGCATATCGAGGTGCAGGTGTTCGGCGACGGGCGCGGCGGGATTTCCGTTCTAGGCGAGCGCGACTGCTCGTTGCAGCGGCGCAACCAGAAAGTGATCGAGGAGACGCCGGCCCCGAACATCTCCGACGCGACCCGTTCGGCATTGCACGAGGCGGCGGCGCGGCTCGCGCGGGCGGTGCGATACGAGTCCGCCGGCACGATAGAATTCATCGTCGACGCGCGGACCGAGGCGTTCTACTTCCTCGAAGTCAACACGCGCCTGCAAGTCGAGCACGGCGTCACCGAGGCCGTCACCGGCGTCGACCTCGTCGAATGGATGGTCCGCCAGGCGGCGGGCGAGTTCATCCTTCCTGCGGTCACACTGAACGGTGCTGCGGTCGAGGCGCGCGTGTACGCGGAGACGGCCGCGACCGGGTTCCGCCCCAGCACCGGCACACTGACCGAGGTTTCATTCCCGCCCAGCGTCCGGGTGGATCGCTGGATCGAGACCGGCACGGAAATCACGTCGCACTACGACCCGCTGCTGGCGAAGGTCATCGCCACCGGGCCGGATCGCGCAGCGGCGTGGGACGCGCTATCGCAGGCACTCGACGCGTCGCGCATCGGTGGGATCGAGAGCAACCTTGACGACCTGATCGCCATCGCCGCCGACCCCAGTGTTCGCGCGGGCCCTGTCACCACGGGGTTTCTCGCCGCGTTCGCGTTCGCGCCGCGCACCATCGACGTGCTGTCGCCCGGCACCCAGTCGAGCATCCAGGAGCTGCCGGGCCGGCTCGGGCTGTGGCACGTCGGCATCCCGCCCAGTGGGCCGATGGACGCGCGGTCGCACCGGCTCGCCAACCGCGTCGTCGGCAACGATCCCGATACCGCCGCGCTCGAAATCACCCTGACCGGCCCGACACTGCGCTTCCACGCGGGCGCGCTGATCGCACTCGCGGGTGCGGCAATGCCGGCGACGCTGGATGACGCGCCAGTAGAGATGTTCCGGGCGGTGCCGGTGCGCGCGGGACAGGTGCTGGCGATCGGCACGGCGGCGGGGCCAGGCCAGCGGCTGTATCTTGCCGTGCGTAACGGGTTCGACGTGCCGCGCGTGCTGGGCTCGGGTGCCACGTTCGCGCTCGGCGGCTTTGGCGGCCATGCGACAGGTTGCCTCCGCACCGGCGACCTGCTGCGGATCGCCCGTGCAGGCGCGGTGGCGGAGCCGATGACCGACGCGCCGGAGCCGCCGCCGCTCACCCACGACTGGACGCTTGACGTGCGGTACGGCCCGCACGGCGCGCCGGATTTCTTCGATCCCGCCGACATCGCCGACCTGTTCTCGGCCCGCTACGAGGTCCACTACAACTCGGCCCGCACCGGCGTGCGTTTGGTGGGGCCGACGCCACGCTGGGCACGGCCGGACGGCGGCGAGGCGGGGCTGCACCCGTCCAACATCCACGACAACGCCTACGCCATCGGCGCGATCGATTTCACCGGCGACATGCCGATCCTGCTCGGCCCGGACGGCCCCAGTCTCGGCGGTTTCGTCTGCCCGGCGGTGGTGACCGACGCCGACCTTTGGAAGCTGGGCCAACTACGGCCGGGCGACACCGTGCGTTTCAACCGCCACAGCCCGGCGCTGCCAAACATCGGACGCGGCGGCGACGATCCGGTGCTGCTACGCCTCGACTTCGACGAGCCGGTGGCGGTGCGGCGGCAGGGCGACCGCAACATCCTGGTCGAGTTCGGCAAGCCAGTGCTCGACATCGGGTTGCGCCTGCGCGCCCACATCCTGATGCGGGCGCTGCAGGATGAAAATGCGGTGGGAATCGTCGATCTCACCCCCGGCATTCGTTCGCTGCAGATCCACCACGACCCGGCGGTGCTGCCGTTGCCGCGTCTGCTCGACCGGGTCGCCGCCCTGCTGCGCGACGCGCCCGCGCCGGAGTCGGTCGAGGTCGAAAGCCGCGTCGTCCACCTGCCGCTGTCGTGGGACGACGACCAGGCCCGGCTGGCGGCCACGCGCTACATGGAGGTGGTGCGGCCCGACGCGCCGTGGTGCCCGTCGAACCTGGAATTCATCCGCCGCATCAACGGCCTCGACAGCGTCGACGATGTCGCCAGAATCGTGTTCGAGGCGGAGTATCTCGTGCTCGGCCTGGGCGACGTCTACCTGGGTGCGCCGGTCGCGACCCCGATCGACCCGCGCTACCGGCTGGTGACGACGAAATACAATCCGGCGCGCACCTGGACACCGGAAAACGCGGTCGGCATCGGCGGCGCTTATCTGTGCGTCTATGGCATGGAGGGGCCGGGCGGCTACCAGCTGGTCGGCCGCACCATCCAGATATGGAACACGTTTGGCCGCACCGAGGCGTTCGAGCGCCCCTACCTGTTGCGCTTCTTCGACCGCATCCGGTTTCACCGCGTCAGCGCCGCCGAACTTGGCGAGGCGCGCGCCGCGTTTCCGCACGGCCGCTATCCGTTGCGTATCGAGCCGGGCCGGTTCGACCTCGCCGGCGTGCGCGCCCTCGAACGGCGCGAAGCGGACGGGATCGCCGCGTCCCGCGCCCGCCAGCAAGCCGCGTTCGGACGCGAACGGCAGGACTGGGCCGCGCGCGGGCTGGACAGTTTTGTCGAGGCAACCGCCGAACCGCCCGGCATGGAGGACGCGCTGCCGGACGGCTGCGTCGGCGTGGAATCGCCGGTGCCGGGCAATCTGTGGAAGATGCTGCTGGACGCTGGCGACGTTGTGCGCGCGGGCGACACGGTGGCGATCGTCGAATCGATGAAGATGGAGATGCGCGTGACCGCCCCGCGCTCCGGCCGCTTACGCGAAATCCTGTGCCGGCCGGGACGCGAGGTGCGCGCGGGTCAGCGGCTGGCGGTGATCGAGCCCGCCAAGTAGGCCCGCCAGCCGCCATACGCGGTGACGTCCGGCGCACCGTGGAGCGCCGCCGCCTCGGCCAGGAAACCGAGGCACGGGCCGTCCTCCAAGTCCACCGTTCCGAACCCGAGCGGGGCCGGGACGCCCGCCAGCAACGTGCCGATCGCGGCGGTCGGCAACACCCACACCTCTCCGGAGATCGCGGCGCCGGCGGCGGCACGGACCATGCCCGGGCGCTTGCCGAGCGCGTGCAGGCGATAGGCCGGTGCCGTGCGCACGATCCGGTGTAGCCGTCCGCCGAGCGCCGTGACCTCGTGGTTGAGCGGCAGCCCGGACATGTGCCCGCCGACGCAGAACAACGCCGTCTCGCCAGGCCCGGCGGCATCGGGCACCGCCGCGTCCGTCAACGGCGAACGGGCAACGCCGGATGATGGAGAGAGCGTACGATGGATGGTGTCGGCGATGGCGGCGATCCGGCCCTCCGACCACGCCGGACCGACGACGGTGACGCCGACCGGCCGGCCATCGGCGAGAAACCCGCACGGCACGGCGATGGCGGCCAGATCACACAGGTTGACGAAATTGGTCCAGGTGCCGAGCGCCGAGTTGATGCCGATCGGGTCGGCCGCGACCTCGGCCAGCGTCGGCGCCGGCAGCGTCGTCGGCAGCAGCAGCGCGTCGTGTGTGGCGAACAACGTCGCCGCCTCCCGCCGCGCCGCCGCCAGCGCGTGAAACGCGTCGAACGCGTCGACGGTCAGCCGCGTGAGCCCGCCTTCCAGGATGCGCCGGGTGACCGGGTGCAGGATGTCCGGGCGCGTGACCACCACCTCGCGCAACGCGGCCGTCCGCTCGGCGACCCACGGGCCGTCATACAGCAGGCGCGCGATGCCGAGGAACGTGGTGATGTCTACCACTCCGCCCGGGAACAGTTCGGCGGCGGCAGCATACGGCGCGCCCTGATCGTCGGCGACCCGCGCGACCCTGACGTGCGACGGCACCATCGCCCGCGCCAGATGCCGGAACGGGAGCACGCGCGTATACGGATCGGCCGGATCGTCCCCGGCCACCACGCGCGCCACCGCCAACGCCTCGTCGACGCTGCTGGCAAAAATGGAAACGGTGTCGATCGACCGGCACGCCGGCACCACGCCGGTCGCGGGCACGCTGCCGATGGTCGGCTTGAAGCCCACGATGTTGCCGAACATCGCCGGCACCCGGCCCGATCCGGCGGTGTCGGTGCCCAACGCCACCGGCACGATCCCCGCCGCGACCGCCGCCGCCGAGCCCGACGACGAGCCGCCCGGCACCCGCGTCGCGTCGAACACGTTGCGCGGCACGCCGTACGGGCTGCGGACGCCGACCAGCCCGGTCGCGAACTGGTCGAGGTTGGTCTTGCCCATCACGATCGCGCCCGCGTCGAGCAATCGTCGTACACAAATTGCGTCACGCTCGGGCAGGTATGCGTAACCCGGGCAGCCGGCGGTGGTCGGCAACCCGGCGACGTCGATGTTGTCCTTGATCGCGACAGGGAGGCCCCATAACGGTCGATCCCGCCGGCCCTCGGTCGCGAGCGCTTCGGCGCGGGCGCGCAATGTGGCGTCCGGCACGCGGGTGATCCACAAGGCCGGGTCGGCGTGGCGTCGGTCGGCGGCAATCGCGGCCTCGACCGCCTCGTTCGGGGTCATGCCGGGGTCAGGTGACGTTCAGCGGCGCGCCGGAGGGCAGTTCGTCGGACATTGGAGCGGTCTCCTCGGCGGCGGCGATCTCGAGGTCGGTGCTCATCGCCGACAGCACCATCGGTCGCCGCGCCTTGAGCACGAAGAACCACGCGGCACCCGCCAACATGTAGACCAGGAACCCGTACGGCAACAGGTTGGACGGGTAGTCGGGCACCGGATACAAGTTGCCCACCAGCGTCAGCACCGCGCCCACGCCGCCATAGGCGACGGCGGACCCGGTCAGCTCGCCGGTGCGACTCAGGTAGACCGGCGATGCGATCGAACAGAGCAGTTACACCACGATGAAGCCGAACGCGGCGATGGTGCCGTACCAGCCGAACGTGTCCAGTTCCGCTTGGCCGCTGAAAGCGCAGACCAGCACGAAGTTGACCACCGCCCCGAACGCCAGCGCCACGTGCGGGGTGCGGTGTGTCACGTGCACCCAACCCATCCAGGAATGCAGGAAGTTGTAGCGGCCGAGCGAGAACATCATTCGGCTGAACGCATTCAACGACGCGAGCGTGCAGGCGAAGCTGCTGATCGCGGCGCCGAAGTACACGAGCGCCACCACCAGCGCGCTCTGGCCGGTCAGGATGCCGGCCAACGGGGCACCGCTCGCGCCGAGCTTGGCCGCGTCGTTTCCAAACCCCTCCGTGATGACATACGTGGTGAACACGAAGAACAGCCCGGCCACCACGGCGGTCATCCGGATTGCCCGCGGGATGGCGCTGCCGGGATTGTGCCCCTCGCGGCCGAGTGTCGCCGCACTCTCGAAGCCGACATACGAGAAGATCGCGAACAACACTGCCTGGATCGCTTTGCCGGGTTCCACGCCGTCGAGGTTAAATTGCTTCGTGTCGAGCTTGAACCCGACGTGGAACGGCGCGGACACGGTCACAACCAGGATGATCGCGACCGAGATCGCCTCCAGCGTCAGGCCGATGCGTGACGACAGCCGGATGTCGCGGAACGCCAGCCACCCGGCCAGCAGAGAGACGGCCAGGTAGAGCAAGATCGTGTTCGGGACGAAGCCGACGTTCAGCGCGGCGAACAGCGTTTTCACGAAGATCGAAGTCGCGACCGTCAGCGCCATCGCGGTGAACAGGTAGGCGGCCAGCATGGCCCATCCGGCGAGCATCCCATACGCCGGCCCGAGCGAGCGCGAGACGTAGATGAAGAACGACTCGGCGCTCGGGATGCGTTGCGCCAGCTTGCCGATGTTGACGGGTTCTACACCTTCGTCGTCGGCACCCGCACCGGGCTCGCCGTGCTGCGCGACCCGATCTGCTGCAAGCCCGCTGTGATGGCCGAGACCGACGGCTGGGTCGCGTTCGGCAGCGAATACCGGGCACTGGTCGACCTGCCGGACATCGAGCACGCGCGCGTCTGGGAGCCGGAGCCCGCGCGGGTCTACGCCACGGACCGCGCCGCTTGACGGCGGAGACGGTCGACCTCGCCGACGCCCCCGTCCGCACCCTGAACGAGACTCTTCACGCGCTCGGGGCCGATACCAATCGCACGTCGTGGCGGGTGCTCAACCCGCGCGGCTGCCACGCGCTCGCGGTCGGCGTCGACATCCCGCTGCACATCGAGATCGCCGGCCACGCGGGCTATTACTGCGCCGGCATGAACGACGGCGCCACCGTGGTTATCGAGGGCAACGCGGGCAACGGCGTCGCCGAGAACATGGTGTCCGGCCGCGTGCACGTGCGCGGCGACGCTAGTGCGGCGGCCGGCGCCACCGCGCATGGCGGCATGCTGGTGATCGACGGTAACGCGGCGGCGCGCTGCGGCATCAGCATGAAGGGTGTGGACATCGTCGTCGGCGGCAACGTCGGCCACATGAGCGCCTTCATGGCGCAAGCGGGCACGCTGACCGTCCTCGGCGACGCCGGCGAAAGTTTAGGCGACAGCATCTACGAGGCCCAGTTGTTCATTCGCGGCAGCGTCGCGAGCCTCGGCGCCGATTGCGTCGAGAAACCGATGCGGCCGGAGCATCGCGCGGCATTGGCCGACCGGCTCGCTGCGGCAGGGTTCGGTGACATCGACGCGGGCGGGTTCCGGCGCTACGGCTCGGCGCGGCGGCTGTATCATTTCCACGTCGACAACGCGGGCGAATACTGATGACCCATCCCAGGCCGGCACCGCGCGAGAGCGCCACGTTCCACCGCGAGACCCTGACAGAAATTCGGCGCGTGGCGGCGACCGGCATCTACGACATCAGCGGCTACGGTGCCAAACGCAAGCTGCCGCATTTCGACGATCTGCTGTTCTTCGGAGCCAGTATCAGCCGGTATCCGTTAGAGGGCTATCGCGAGCGGTGCGGCACCGACGTCGTGCTTGGCGCGCGGCACGCCAAAAAGCCGATCGAACTGAAGATCCCGGTCACCATTGCCGGCATGAGCTTTGGCAGCCTCTCGGCGCAGGCCAAGGAGGCGCTGGGGCGCGGTGCCACGATCGCCGGAACCAGCACCACGACCGGCGACGGCGGCATGACGCGCGAGGAGCGGGAGCACTCGCACACACTGGTCTACCAATACCTCCCGAGCCGCTACCGCATGAACCCCGACGACCTCCGCGCCGCCGACGCGATCGAGATCGTGGTCGGCCAGGGCGCCAAGCCGGGCGGCGGCGGCATGCTGCTGGGCCAGAAGGTCAACGCGCGGGTGGCGGAAATGCGGACGCTGCCGCCCGGCATCGACCAGCGCAGCGCGTCGCGCCACCCGGACTGGACCGGGCCGAACGACCTGGAAATCAAGATCCTGGAACTGCGCGAGATCACCGACTGGCAGAAGCCGATCTACCTGAAGGTCGGCGCGTCGCGGCCGTATTACGACACGGCGCTGGCGGCCAAGGCGGGGGCCGACATGGTCGTGCTGGACGGGATGCAGGGCGGCACGGCGGCGACGCAGACGGTGTTCATCGAGCATGTCGGCCTGCCGATCCTGGCCGCGATCCGCCCGGCGGTGCAGGCGCTGCAGGATCTGGGACTGCACCGAAAAGTCCAACTCATCGTCTCGGGCGGGGTCCGCAACGGGGCCGATGTTCCGCGCTGGTCACCGCCGACCGCCACGCGTTCTTCAAATACATGGTTCGCAGCATCGCCGAGCGGCACGGGATGCGGGCGACGTTCATGCCCAAGCCGTTTTCGGACCTCACCGGCTCCGGCTGTCACGCCCACATCTCGATCTGGCGCGGCACGAAAAACGCGTTTGCCGGTGACGGGGCGCTCGGCTTGTCCGATCTGGCTCACCACTTCCTCGGCGGTTTGATGGCGCATGCCGATGCGCTGTGCGCGCTGACCAACCCGACCGTGAACAGCTATAAACGGATCAACGCGCCGGTGACGGTGTCGGGGGCCACCTGGTCGCCGAGCAGCATTTCGTAGGCCGGCAACAGCCGGACCCACATGGTTCGCGTGCCGGGACCGGGGCGGATCGAATACCGGCTGGCCGACGCGGCCGCCAACCCGTACCTGCTGCAGGCCGGGCTGCTCGCCGCCGGCCTCGACGGCATCGCGAACCGTCGCGATCCAGGCCCGCGCATGGACAACGACATGTACGCCGCACCATCGGACGCGCGCCGCCTGCCGCCGAGCCTGCTCGACGCGCTGCGGGCGTTCGAGGCGTCGGAGCCGTTGCGCGAAGTGCTCGGCGCCTCGTTCACCACCGCGTACGAAAAACTCAAGCGGCGGGAGTGGGACGACTACACGCGCCACCTGACGCAGTGGGAACGCGACCCGACGCTGGATTGCTGATGGCCGAAACCTTCGATGCCATCGTGATCGGCGGCGGGGTGATCGGCGCCTCGGTGCTGTTCCAGCTGACGCAACTCGGCTGCCGTCGCCCGCTGCTGCTGGAGCGCGGCGAGGTCGCGGGCGGCATGACGGCACACTCGTCCGGCATCGTGCGGACCCACTACAGCGTGCCGATCAACGTGCGGGTGGCGCGCGCGAGTCTGGCGATGTTCCAGGACTTTGCCGCCATGCTCGACGACCCCGAGGCGGACGCCGGGCTGGTCCGCTCGGGTTACTTGATCGTCGCACCGCCCGGGGCGAGTTCGGACGCGGTGCGCGCCAGTGTCGCAATGCAGACGACTCACGGCGTCGAGGCGCACCTGCTCGACCGGGCGCAGGCGCTGGAGAAGCACCCGTGGCTGGCGCTCGACGACATCGACGCGATCGGGTTCGAGGCGGAGGCCGGGTTCGCCGACCCCTACCTCGTCACCACCGGCTTTGTCCGCGCGGCGCGTCGGGGAGGTGCCACGGTTCGCTCCAACACCGCCGTCACCGGGCTGTTGCGCGACGGCGACCGGGTGATCGGCGTCGAGACGGCGAACGGCCCGGTCCATGCGCCGGTCGTGCTGTCGGCGGTCAACGTCTGGAGCCGGGTCGCGACCGGCTGGGCGGGCCTAAAGATCCCGTTCGGGATCACCGCGCACCATGTCTTTACCCTCGCCGCCGACGCGCCGTACACGCCCGACCTGCCGGTGGTCAAAGACCTCGCCTCGCCGGCAAAATCTACACGCGGCCGAGCGGCGGGCACCTGCTGGTCGGCGGCGGTCACGAGGGCCACACCACCCACGATCCCGACGCGGCGGAAGTGGAGGCAGACATGGACGCCATGATCGACGAGGCGGCGCAGGCGGCGGCGCGAATGCCGGCGTTCGCCGAGGGCCGGCTGATCCGCTCCTGGTTGGGCCTGTACGACACGACCCCCGACTGGAACCCGGTGCTCGGCGCGGTGCCGGGCATCGCGGGATTGCAGGTGGCGTTCGGTTTTTCCGGCCACGGGTTCAAGCTGGCGCCGATGATCGGGCGGATGCTGGCGCAGTCCATGCTGGATCTGCCCCGCGACCTGCCGATCGAGCCATACTGGATGACCCGCTACGCCGAGGGGGAGCCGCTGGTCGGCTCGTACGGGACCGGCGCGGTGTCCTGACGACGACCATCCTGCGTGCGACGGATTGGCGGCCGGTGCCGTGGCGGAACGGCGGTGGGATGACCCACGAACTTGCGGCGCGCGCCGATGCGGACGGGGCGCTGCGGTGGCGGGTCAGCGTGACCGATATATCGCGCGACGGCCCGTTCTCGATGTTTCCCGGCTACGACCGGCAGACCGCGCTGCTGGCCGGCGCCGGGTGTCGGATTGGGTCGTGGGTCCTCTCCGCCGCCGATCCGCTCGCCGGCTACGGTGGGGACGTGCCACTGGAGTGCGTCCTGACAGCGGGTCCAGCGCGGGTCCTGAACGTTTTCACCGCGCGCGGCCGTGCGTCGTCACGCGTCGCCTGGTCGCCGGTGCGAGGCGCCACCGTGCTCGGCATCGCGGACCGCGAGCTGGTGGCGTTGTGTGTCGACGGCGATTTGGTCTGCGCCGGCGTCCGGCTTGGCCGATACGACTGCGCGCGATCCGATCGCCCCATCGCGTGTGACGGCGTCGGCATGGTGTTGCTGGTGACCCTCGATAGGAACGCCTTTCAGGACAGCACCCGCTCGACGATTCCGATATAGCCCTCCGGCCGCCACGCGGACCGGCCGATGAACAATCCGTCCACATGGGGTTGCAGCGCGAGGGCGCGGCAGTTTTCCGGGTTGACGCTGCCGCCATACAGCACGCGCGCCTCCTGGCCCGTCACGGCGCGAAGCGTGCGCTTGATGGTCGCGTGCTGCGCGTCGGCGAAACCGGGCTCGGCCGGGGTGCCGCCCTCGCCGATCGACCACACGGGCTCGTAGGCGATCACCACACGCGCGGCGTCCCCGGGCGAGACCTGCGAGACGGCGGCCCGAACCTGCCTGATGAGGACCTCGGCGGTGCGCCCGGCCGCGTGTTCGTCCGCCGTGTCGCCGACGCAGACGAGCGGCTTCAGCCCGTGCCGCAGACCCGCCGCCACTTTTAGCGCCACCGTCTCGTCGGTCTCGCCGAAATGGCTGCGGCGTTCGCTGTGGCCGATCTCAGCCAGCGTGGCGCCGCAGTCGGCGGCCATGGCACCCGAGATTTCGCCCGTCCATGGCCCGGCGTCGGCCCAGTGGATGTTCTGGACGCCCACGATCACGCGCGTGCCGGCCAGGATGTCGGCGACGTCGGCCACGGCGGTGAACGGCGGGATGACGAACAGCTGGGCCGCGTCGCCGTGGGCGAGGCCGGACGCGGCGAGCTGGCGGGCAAAATCCCGCGCCTCGGCTCGGCGCTTGTTCATCTTCCAGCTCGTGCCGATCCAGAGCTTGCCCGACGCCATGCCTGCTCTCCCGGTTCAGGCGGCGAGGACGCGGCCGGCGTCGACGTGGGCCGCCCAGAAGGCGACCGATTGAGCCATCTCGCTCACCACCGCCCGGTCGCTCGGCTCGCGCTCGCGCCACGCGAGTTCCAGGCACAGCTCGTTGTCCCGGCCGCCGCCGCCGCGCATCGCCGCGAGCAACGCCCCCGGCTGGATGCGTCCGTCGCGGTTGCGTTCGGCGGTGAACGGCCAATGGCCGCCCTTGTTCATCGAACTCTGCTTGATGTGGATGATCGGCGACCGCGTCGCGAAGTTGCGGGCCCACGCATACGGGTCGGTGTCGTCCGGGTCGTCCGATCCGACGTCGCCGTGGTCGATGTCGACCATCGGCAGCAGCGGGATCGGCAGCTCGGCCGCGTCGATCCTCGCCTGCAGCTCGCGCGTCGCACGCTGGGTGTGGCCGAGCTCGCGCGCGACCGACATCGGCTCCCAGAACAGGAACGTGAGGCCGCGGCGGCGGGCGTGCTCCGCCACCTCGCGCCAGCACTCCAGGGCGGCTGCCATCAGCGCCTCGCGACGCGCGGGATCGTCGAAGTCGCGGAACGTCAGGATCGCGTATTGGGTGCCGATCGCCGGGCACCCCAGGTCGGCTGCGATGTCGGCCAGCGCCTTGAACCAGGTCACCGAGTGTTGCCGCGCCTTGGGGTCCGGGTGGCCGAAATGGTTCAGCCGGCCATACGGACCGGTCATCATCGACGTGACCCGCATGCCGTGGGCGGCGCAACTCCGGGCCATGCGGTCCGTCGTGCGGCGGATCAGCGAGGCCGGCCAGGCGGGGTCGATGAACTCGTGGGTGAGTTGCATGCGACCGATGCCAACCTCGCCGGCCAGCACGCCGACCAGATCTTCGGGCTCGGCAAACCGGTTCACGAACGGGTTGGTGCTCAACGAAAGCGTGAAACCCATGCCCATCCGTCCCATCGTTTGCGCCACCGGCGACTTACAACGCGCCGGTTGACATGGACAGAAGCAGGGTTGAAAAGATTTTTCAACCGTTGAACTTAATAACATGTGATTGCCGGTAAGGGAGCTTAGTCATGAAACTCGTCATCGGTGCCGACAGCGCCGGCAAGCCGCTGCTCGACGTCATTGCCAAGCATTTGGCCAGCAAGGGGCTGGACGTCACGGACCTGTCGCCGCCGTCCGGCAGCACCCCCGAATTCTACGCCGAGACGGCGGAGCGCGTCGGCCTTGCCATCGGCAACCGGGAATTTGACCGCGGCATCCTGTTTTGCGGCACCGGCATCGGCGTGTGCATCTCGGCCAACAAGGTGCCGGGCATCCGCGCCGCCCTGACCCACGACACCTATTCGGCGGAGCGGGCCGCCAAGAGCAACAACGCCCAGATCATCACGATGGGCGCGCGGGTGCTTGGGCCGGAGCTCGCCAAGGCGGTGGTCGACACGTGGCTCGCGTCCGAGTTCGACGCCGCCGGTTCGTCCGCCGGCAACGTCGCCGCGATCGATATGCTTGACGAGAGGTACTCGCGTCCGCCGGCAACGGGCGCTTGACGCGGTCGCCCCACCGTGTTTGATTTTACAGGCCAAGAAGTAATTAACAGGGCGCGACGCAGTGACCCGAGTGGCGGAACTGAACCTCCTGAACGAAGACGACGCGAGCCTCGCCGCCCGCGCGGCTTGGCTGTACCAGGTCGGCGGCCTCACCCAGAACGAGGTCGCGACGCGGCTGAACGTGCCCAACGTCAAGGCGCACCGCCTGATCGCCCGCGCTGTCCGTGAAGGCATGGTGCGGGTGTTCGTCGAGGGCGACATCGCCCAGTGCATGCAGCTCGAGCAGCGGTTGCGCGACGCCTACGGGCTGGCGGTCTGCGAGGTGGCCCCCAACGTCGACGACGAGCCGTTGCCGCTCAAATCGCTCGGGGCACTCGGCGCCCGCACGTTGCGCCTGGCCTGCGAGAAGGGCGACGACGCGGTGATCGGGCTTGGCTACGGCCGCACGCTCGCGGCGTGCGTCGCCAACCTGCCCCGGATGGACGTGAAGAACATTCGGTTCGTGTCGCTGCTGGGCGGTTTCACCCGGCGGTTCGCGGCCAACCCGTTCGACGTCATCAACCGCATCGGCGAGCGCACCGGAGCGGAAGCCTATGTCCTGCCGCTGCCGTTCTGCCTCAACTCGGCCGAGGACCGCGCCGTGCTGATGGCCCAGCGTGGCATCGACGAGGTGTTCGCGCTCGCCCGCAGCGCCACCCTGCGGTTCGTCGGCATCGGTACCGTCGGCCCCGAGGCCTCGCTCGGCACGTCCGGCATGATCGAGCCGCACGAATTTGCCGAGGTCGCCCGCAACGGCGGCCGCGGCGAGCTGCTGGGCCAGTTCTTCGACGCCCGGGGCGGGCGGGTCGAGACCGAGCTGTCGGGGCGGCTCGCGTCGCTGTCCTACGACGACCTGAAGGTTGGCAAGCTCGTCGCAATTGCGGGCGGCACCGCCAAGCCCGAGGCGATGCGCGCGGTGCTGGCGAGCGGACTGCTCCACGGGCTGCTCACCGACGAACGTACGGCCAACGCGCTGGTCGGGCCGGCCGCCGTTGGACGGTAGGCCAGAGGCGCGAATGCGAACCATCGAAATGGCCGTGGGTACGCCCGCCGCCGGCGACCGAGGTGAGTGCCACATGCAGGATCACGGAACGGTCGACATCGCGGTGATCGGTGGCGGCGTCAACGGCGCCGGTATCGCCCGCGACGCGGCCGGTCGGGGCCTGACGGTGCTGCTGTGCGAAAAGGGCGACCTGGCGGAGGGCACCAGCTCGCGCTCCGGCAAACTCGTGCACGGCGGACTGCGCTATCTCGAATACTACGAGTTCCGCCTCGTCCGGGAGGCGCTGATCGAGCGCGAGGTGCTGCTGCGCGCCGCGCCGCACATCATCTGGCCAATGCGCTTCGTGCTGCCGCATTCGCCGGAGCAGCGCCCGGTCTGGATGATCCGCACCGGCCTGTTCCTCTACGACCACCTCGGTGGTCGCAAGATGCTGCCCAGCTCGCGAAAACTCGACCTTCGCCGCGCGCCCGAGGGGAAGTCGATCAAGCCGGAATACACGACCGCGTTCGAATATTCCGATTGCTGGGTCGACGACGCCCGCCTGGTGGTGCTGAACGCGCTCGACGCGAAGCAGCGCGGCGCCGTCGTGCTGACCCGCACGGCCGCGACCTCGGCGCGGCGGGGCGAGGACGGCCTGTGGACGGTCGACATGAGGGGTGTCGACGGGACGGCGAGCCGGGTCAGGGCGCGGGCGTTGGTCAACTCGGCCGGCCCCTGGGTCGAGGACGTGGTCGGCCGCGTCGCCGGGCGCAACAGCTCGTACAAGGTGCGGCTCGTGAAGGGCAGCCACATCGTGGTGCCCAAGTTCTGGGAGGGTCCGCAGGCCTACCTGTTCCAGAACGACGACAAGCGGGTGATCTTCGTCAACCCGTACGAGGGCGACCTCTGCCTGATCGGCACGACCGACATCCCGTACGCCGGCCGGCCGGAGGAGGCGACGATCGATCAGTCCGAGATCGACTACCTGCTCGACGCGGTCAACCGGTATGCCGCGACACCCCTGCGGGCGAGCGACATCGTCTACTCGTTTTCCGGCGTCCGTCCGCTGTACGACAACGACGCCGACGCGAACGCCTCGGCGGTTACGCGCGACTACGTCTTCGAGGTCGACGATCCGGTTGGCCAGCCGCCGTTGCTCAGCGTGTTCGGCGGCAAGATCACGACCTTTCGCAAACTGGCCGAGCACGCGCTGGACAGGCTTGTGGCGAGGTTTCCCGGCATGGGCCCGGCGTGGACGGCCACCGCGACCCTGCCGGGAGGCGATCTCCCGGACGCTGATTTTAACCGCTTCCTGGGTGCGTTCATGGCCGAGTACCCTTGGTTGCCGGCCGATCTGGGCGCGCACTACGCCCACCTCTACGGCACGCGGGCCCGGGCCGTGCTCGGCGACGCGGACGACCTCGGCTCGCTGGGCCGCCATTTCGGCGGGCTGCTGTACGAGCGCGAGGCACGGTTCCTGCGCGACACCGAATGGGCCATGACCTCGGCCGACATCCTGACGCGGCGGACCAAGCACGGGCTCCACCTGAGTGAAGCCGAGCGGCGCGATTTCCAGGATTGGATGGACGGCGGCGACGACCTCCGCCTGTCCGGGCCCATGTCCGAGCGCGGCACAGTGCAAGTCGGTTTGGCATGATCGCCGCGACCAGGACGCGCGCCAGGTCGGGCGCCAGGCCGGGGGTGCGCCTCGCGGCCATCTCCGGCGTAGTCCTGGCCGTCGTGGCCGCGATGGCCGTCGACACCAAGGTCGTCCGCATCGACGCCGCCGCCGACGCCCAGTCCGGCGCGTTCTCGCCCGCCGCGTACGGCAAGTCGGAGTTCCCCAAGGTGCAGTCCGCCATCGACGGTCGCGCCGTCGATGTGGCGACACTGGCGGCGGCGCTCGCGAAGGACCCCGTGGCGGCGACGAAGCAATACGGCGTCGCGGCGAGTGCCGGTCCCGAGTTTGCGGTGAAATTCGACGGTGTCGCCGAAAAGGAGGACTCCGGCGTGTACGACGTCGCCGTGGACGGTGTTCCGGGTTCGGTGCTGGTACGCGTGCAGACCGGGCCGGCAATCAGCGGCACCGACCTGCGTGACGCCACCGGCACGATCAACTTCGGCCAGTTCACCAACCAGATTGAGTATCAAAACGCCGGGTCCGCCCTGAACAAGGAGATGAAGAAACAGGTCCTCGCGAAGGTCGACGCCGCGAAACTCGCTGGAAAAAGGATTTCTGTCGTCGGCGTCTTCCAGTGGACCACACCGGAGAGCTGGCTCGTGACGCCGGTGAGGTTGGGCATACCATGAGCGCGGCTCCCAGCGGCCCGGAGGCCAATGATGCGGTGCTCGCGGCGCGCAACATCGCCAAGTCGTACGGCAACATCCATGCGCTCAAGGGCGTCAACTTCGACATCCACCGCGGCAAGGTCACGACCCTGTTCGGCGAGAACGGCGCGGGCAAGTCGACGCTGATGAAGATCCTGTCGGGCGTGGTGACGCCGACCTCCGGCGCGATCGAGCTGGACGGCCGTCCCGTGACGTTCTCGTCGGCGTCGGACGCGCGGGACCGCGGCATCTCGATCATCCACCAGGAGCTGAGCCTCGCGCCAAACCTCAGCGTGCGCGACAACATCTTCATGGGCCGCGAGCTACGGTCCGCGACCGGCATCGATTACGCCGAAGAGGAACGCCAGGCGCGCGCGCTGATGGCCGATCTCGAGGAGGAGATCGACCCGCTGACCCTGGTCGAGGAGTTGCGCCTGGGTCAGCAGCAGATCGTCGAGATCGCCCGCGCACTGTCGGTCGATTCGCGCATTCTGATCATGGACGAGCCGACGTCGGCGCTGAGTGCGACCGAGGTGGAGGTGCTGTTCAAGGTGATCCGCGACCTGACCGCGCGGGGCGTGTCGATCGTCTACATCTCCCACCACCTCGAGGAGGCGCTGCAGATCACCGACTACGCGGTCGTGCTGCGGGATGGTGCCATGACCGCCACCGCCGACGCGAAGGACATCGACCTCGAGTGGATCGTCCGCCACATGGTCGGCGAGAACTTCAACCTCGGCTCGCCGCCCGCTGGCTACGACTTCGGTGAGGTCGCCCTGTCGATCGACGACGTCAGCGTGAGCGACGCGTCCGACCATTCGGTGGTCGACCACCTCTCGCTCGATGTGCGGGCGGGCGAGATCGTCTGCATCTATGGGTTGATGGGCGCCGGCCGCACCGAGCTGCTGGAGTGCGTCGCCGGGCGCGTGCCCAAGTCGGGCGGCCGGGTGTTCCTGGAGGGCGAGGAGGTCTCTCGCCTGTCCATCTCCGAGCGCATCGCCAAGGGCCTTGCCCTGGTGCCGGAGGACCGGCAGCGGGACGGGCTGGTGCAGACGATGTCGGTCGGCGAAAATCTGTCGCTCGCCAGCATCGGCGCGTTCGCCAGGCGGGTGCTGCTGTCGCGTTCACGGGAACGCTCGATCGTCGACGAGTCGATCCGCGGCGTGCGGATCAAGACGTCGGGTGGCGACGCTCCGATCGGCTCGCTGTCCGGCGGCAACCAGCAGAAGGTCGTGATCGGCAAGATCCTCACCACCGAGCCGAAAGTCATCCTGTTGGACGAGCCGAGCCGCGGCATCGACGTCGGTGCCAAGGCCGAGGTGTTCCGCATCCTCGCCGAGCGAGCCGCGCGGGGCCTCGCAGTGATATTCTCCACGTCCGAAGTCGCCGAGTGCCTGGGCATCGCGCACCGGATCGTCGTCATGCGCCGGGGCCGGATATCGGCGCAGTTCGGGTCCGACGTGAGCAAGGAGGAAATCATGGCCGCCTCGGGCGAGGCCGTGATCGCCTGAATATAAAAGGCTGAACGCAATAAGCCTGAACACAACAATAAGGCCAACGGAGACGCGTCCATGAACACCGCCATCGAAACCTCGAAAAGTCCGCGCCCGGGCCTGTTCGGCGACGGCGTCGACGTGGCCAGGCTGTTGCTGGAGGGTCGCGCGTACTTCGCCCTTATCGCGATCATCGTCGTCTTCTCGATCCTGTCGCCGTACTACCTGACGCTCGGCAACATGCTGACGATGTCGTCGCACGTCGCCCTGTTCGGCATCCTGGCGGTCGGGATGTTGCTGGTCATCCTGAATGGCGGCATCGACCTTTCGGTCGGCTCGACGCTAGGGCTGTCCGGCGTCGTCGCCGGGTTCTTCATGCAGGGTGTCACGCTCGGCGCGCTTGGCGTCGTGCTGTATCCGCCGGTTTGGGCGGTGGCCGTGCTCGCGTGCGCGCTCGGCGCGTTTATAGGGCTGGTCAACGGCGTGCTGATCGCGCGGTTCAAGGTGCCGGCCTTCGTCGCCACCCTGGGCGTGATGTACATGGTGCGCGGCGTCGCGCTGCTGATCACCAACGGCCTGACCTACAACAACCTCGGCGGCAAGTCGGCGCTGGGCAACACCGGGTTTGACTGGCTCGGCTTCAATCGCATAGCCGGCGTGCCGATCGGCGTGCTGGTGATGGTGGCCATCGCGATCGTCGGCAGCGTGGTTCTCAACCGCACCCCGTTCGGCCGCTGGCTGTACGCGTCCGGCGGCAACGAGCGCGCGGCGGAACTCTCGGGCGTGCCCGTCAGGGCCGTGAAGGTCTCGGTCTACATGCTGTCCGGCGTCTGTGCCGCTGTGGCGGGCGTCATCCTGTCGTCCCAGCTCACCTCGGCCGGCCCCACCGCTGGCACGACCTACGAGCTGACGGCGATCGCCGCCGTCGTGATCGGCGGCGCCGCGCTGACCGGCGGTCGCGGCAATATCCGCGGCACGCTGCTCGGCGCCTTCGTGATCGGGTTCCTGTCGGACGGGCTCGTGATCATCGGCATCTCGTCGTACTGGCAGACGGTGTTCACGGGCGCCGTCATCGTGCTCGCCGTGCTGCTGAACGCCATCCAATATCGCCGCCGCGCCAAGCCGCCGAGCCCGGCCGGCGGCCAACCGAATTCTCCGCACCGGGGCGAAGGCGCCCGAACGGCGATCCCCATGCACGAGAAGACTGCCGGTTAACAAAACTGCCGGTTAAATCAACAACACAAGGAATCGACCATGTCCAACAGAGCAAGAGCGTTGCTGCTGACGGCGTTCGCGATGGCGGCGCCGATCCTCGCGGCATCCGCGATCCCGGCGTCGGCCGCCAACACCAAGGGCCTTGTCTCGGTGATCGTCAACGACCCCTCGAACCCGTATTGGCTGACCGAGGGCAACGTCGCCGCCGCCGAAGCCAAGAAGCTCGGCTACGACGCGACCGTCGGCGCGTCGAAGGGCGACACCAACACCGAGAGCAACCTGATCGACACCGCGATCACCAACAAGTCCGTGGCGATCATCCTCGATCCCGCCAACGCGAGTGGCTCGATCGGCGCGGTGAAGAAGGCGATCGCGGCCAACATCCCGGTGTTCCTCGTCAACGCCGAGATCAACCAGGAGGGCCTGGCCAAGGCGCAGCTGGTGTCCAACAACGCCCAGGGTGCCGCACTCGGCGCGCAACAGTGGGTCAAGGACGTCGGGCAGAAGGGCAAATACGTCGAGCTGCTGGGCGCACCGGCGGACAACAACGCGGCGACGCGGTCGAACGGCTACGACACCGTGCTCAGCCAGTACGACGGGCTCGCCAAGGCCGGTTCGCAGGTCGGCAACTGGGACCGCACCCAGGGCCACGACAAGATGCAGAGCCTGCTGCAGGCGCATCCCGACGTCATCGGCGTGATCAGCGGCAACGACGAGATGGCGCTGGGCGCGATCGCGGCGCTGAAGGAGGCGGGCAAGCTGTCGAGCATCAAGGTCGGCGGCTTCGACGGCTCGCCGGACGCGGTCGCGGCGGTCAACGCCGGCAGCATGCAGTACACCGTGCTGCAGCCGGTCGCGACGTTCGCCGCCAAGGCGGTGCAGGAGGCCGACGCGTTCCTGAAAACCGGCAAGACGGGTGTGGCGAACGAGAAGCAGCTGTTCGACTGCGTGCTCATCACCAAGGCCAACACCGCCGGGATGACGGCGCCGTTCACGCTGACTAAGTAACACCGCAGGGCTGGACGGATGGCGCAAACCGCGGCTCGCCGGTTCCGACCTCCTCCAGCCCAACCGGGTGCCTTGATGCCGTGACGTCGAGGCCGCACTGTATCGGCCGCAACGGGCGGGAAGGCGATTATGGCGCAGCAGGCATGGCAGGCCGAAACCGTGCTCGACCAACTGCTCATCGAGAGCCGCGCCTTCAGCGTCGAGTTTGGCCACCTGCTTGCCAACCACTTGCCGATGGTGCTGGTCATCCTCGCTCGCCTCGGGGCCACCGACCGCCGCCTCGAACAGTATTTCGAAACCTACCGCGACGTGAACCGGCTCCGCCCGCCGCCGCCGTCCGTGGGCGCGATCGCCCGCACCGACTGGACCGCCCATCTCGGCGACCGCGCCCGCGAGGCCGACTACCGCGCGTTCTTCGCCGCCGAGTTACGAAAACTCGGGGCCGCCGACCTGGAGCGGACCTATCTGCCGACGTTGCTGCCGGGAGTGTGCGCCAGCGCATTGCACGGGTTAATGCGGCTTGCCTACGCCCACCTGAGCGACAGCGCCGACGAGGTCGCGGTGGCGCTGGCCTACTGGGCGACCACGTTCCTGCCGCTTGCGCCGAGCACGGGCGCCACGGCGGTCACCTACGATCCGGCACAGGTTTTGACGCGGCTTTCGGGCCATCGCGAGTTGCTGGCGGTCGAGCCGGAGTGCGACCTGCTGTGGCACGCGATGCGCGACGTCGGGCAGCATTCTAGCTTTGCCCCGGTGGTCGATTGGCTGGCGATCGACGACACAACGCCGCGCCGCTGCGCCGTGGCCTCGCTCGCGTTGTTCACGGCGACCGGCGATTTTTGCGCGCTGCATGCGCTGACCGGCACCCATTGGCTGCGGATGCTGCCGGCCGAGACGGCGGATCGCACGGTCCTGCTGCGCTATTTCTGGCAGGGCATTGCGGCGGTGTATCCGAAGATGGGAATGCCGCCGGTCGCGTCGGCCGAGGAAATGGCTGCGCTGCGGGTCGCCATCTGCCCGCCATGGCCGGAGATCGCCGCCGCCGCCGTCGCGTCCGACGACGAGCACGACCCGAGCCTGGTGTTCTCCGCCATGCGGGAGGAGGCGGCCTACGGCGACCCCGCGTACCGCCGCGTGGCCGCCCGCCGGGTCGGGTTGCTGCCGGCTTGAGCACGGTGCTGGCCGGCGGCCGGCTCGACGACGGGCGGCTGGTCGACATCACCATCGCGGACGGGCTGATCGCCGCGATCGATCCCGCCGGGCCAACGCGGGAGGGCGTGCCACTCGGCGGCCGGCTGGTGTGCGCCGGGCTGGTTGACGGCCACATCCACCTCGACAAGACCATGCTCGGGCTCGGCTGGCAGCCGCACCGGCCCGGCGACACGGTGGCCGAGCGCATCGCCGAGGAGAACGTGGCGTTGCGCGGCCTCAAGCTGTCCACCGTCGAACGCGCGTCGGCGTTGGTGCGCCAGGCGGTGGCGCACGGCACGACGCTGATGCGCTGCCACGTGGACGTCGATCCGCAGGTCCGGCTGGGCAACCTGCATGCGATCTTGGAAGTCCGGGCGCGGTTCGCGGACGCCATTGACATCCAGATCGTGGCGTTCCCGCAATCCGGCATTTTGGCCGCCCCCGGCACCGCCGACCTGCTGGACGCGGCGGTGGCCGACGGCGCGGACCTCGTAGGCGGGCTCGACCCGGCCGGCATCGACGGCGACGTGGCCGGGCACCTCGACGCGGTGTTCGCCGTCGCGACCCGCCGGGGCGTGGGCGTGGACATCCACCTGCACGACTTCGACACGCTCGGCGCGTTCGAACTCCGGCAGATCGCCGAGCGGTCGCAGGCGGCGGGGATGCAGGGACGGGTCGCGGTCAGCCACGCCTTCGCTCTCGGCATGGTCGACGGCGACGAGTTCGCGCGGACGGCGGACGCACTGGCTCAAGGCGGGGTCGCGATCATGACCAACGGGCCGGGTCCGGTGGCGATGCCGCCGATCAAGCGGCTGATGGAGCGTGGCGTCGTGGTGTTCGCGGGCTCGGACAACATCCGCGACGCCTGGTCGCCGTACGGCAACGGCGACATGCTGGAGCGCGCCATGATGATCGGCTACCGCGCCGGCTTTTTAGCCGACGACGACCTGCGCCTCGCGTTCGCCATGGCCAGCGGCATCGCGGCGGCGGCGATGGGGTTTCCCGGCCACGCGATCCGGGTGGGCGCCTCGGCCGACCTTGTCGCCCTCGACGCGGCGCATGTGCCCGAGGCGGTGGTGGCGCGGCCGGGCGGGCGACTGGTGATCAAGCGGGGTGTAGTCCAATGAACGGCATTGCCGGACAGCGTGCGTTGGTGACTGGGGCGGGAACCGGCATCGGCCGCGCCATCGCCCGTGCGCTCGCGGCGGCAGGGGCGGCGCACGTCACGGTCACCGACCTCGACCTGGCCGCCGCCGAGCGGGTCGCAACCGAGATCGGAGGCACCGCCGCCCGCCTCGACGTGACCGACGCCGCCGCGACGGCCGCCGTGATCGCCGCCGCCGGGCCGCTCGACATCGTCTGCGCCAACGCCGGCGTCTCGACCATGAACCGCGTGGTCGACCTGACCGAGGCGGAGTGGGACGCCAACATGGCGGTCAATGCAAAAGGCGTGTTCCTCACCGACCAGGCGGCGGTCCGCCACTTCCTGAGCGTGCGCACCCAGGGCCGGATCGTCAACACCGCGTCGCTGGCGGGCAAGGTGGGGGCGCCGCTGCTGGCGCACTACTCGGCCAGCAAGTTTGCCGTCGTCGGCTTCACCCAGGCGCTGGCCCGCGAGGTCGCGGCGCACGGCATCCGCGTCAACTGCGTCTGCCCCGGCTTCGTCCGCACGTCCATGCAGGAACGCGAACTGGAGTGGGAGGCCTCCCTTCGGGGCATCACGGCCGCCGCGGTGCAGGTGGAATACGTGGCCCAAACCCCGCTCGGCCGGTTGGAGGAGCCGGAGGACGTGGCCGAGGTCGTCGTGTTCCTGGCCAGCGACCAGGCGCGGTTCATGACCGGGCAGGCGGTCAACGTCACCGGCGGCGTCTACATGGGCTGACCGGACATGGCGCGGGTCATCGGACTGGACATCGGCACCACCTCGACCATCGGCATCCTGCTCGACACCGACAGCGGCGAGCGGCGGGTCGCCTCGCGCCCGGTCACGTTGCGCTCGCCGCAACCGGGCTGGGCGGAGGAGGACCCGGAGGAGTGGTGGTCCAACGCGGTCGCGATCCTTCGGGAGTTCGGCGGCGTGGGAGTGTCCGCCGTCGGGGTCACCGGGATGGTGCCGGCGACCGTGCTGCTCGACCGCGCGGGCCGGCTGCTCAGACCCAGCATCCAGCAGAGCGACGGGCGGGTGGCCGAACAGGTGGCCGAGATCGCCGCCGAAACCGATGCGGCACGCTTCCTCGCGCGCACCGGCAACGGCGTGAACCAGCAGCTGGTCGGAACCAAGCTACGCTGGTTCGAGGCGCACGAGCCGGCTGTGTTCGCTTCGATCGGGACCGTGTTCGGCTCGTACGACTACATCAACTTCAGGCTTTCGGGCGCACGCCGCATCGAACAGAACTGGGCGCTGGAGGGCGGCTTCGTCGACCTCGCCGACGGGCGGGTCGCCGCCGACCTGGTGGCGTTGGCGCATCTCGTGCCGGACCAGCTGCCGCCGCTCGCCGCCTCGCTCGACATCGTCGGTGCCATCAGCCCCGAGGCCGCCGCTGCGACCGGCCTTGCCGCCGGCACGCCGGTGGTCGCCGGGTGCGCCGACCACGTCGCCTCGGCATTCGTGGCCGGTATATTTCGCGAGGGCGACCTGTTGCTGAAATTCGGCGGTGCGGGCGACATCCTGCTGGCCGCCGACCGGCCGGTGCCCGATGCGCGGCTGTTCCTCGACCACCACCTCGTGCCGGGAAAATTCCTGCCGAACGGCTGCATGGCGGCGTCGGGTGCCGTGTTGAACTGGATCGCGGCTACTATGGCCGCCCACCTGCCGCCCGATACTGCCCATGCACAACTCGACGCGCTGGCCGACGCGGTGCCGCCGGGCAGCGAGGGGTTAGTGCTGCTGCCGTATTTCCTCGGCGAGAAGACGCCGATCAACGACCCGCTGGCGCGTGGCGCGCTGGTCGGGCTCGGCCTGCACCACACGCTCGGCCATATCTGGCGGGCGGCACTGGAGGCGGTCGCGTTCGGCTTCCGCCACCACATCGACGTGTTCGACGAACTCGGCCTCGCGGTGCGCCGGGTGGTCGCGTCGGACGGCGGCGCCCGCAGCGCGGTCTGGATGCAGATCGCCGCCGACGTGATCGGCCGGCCGATCGAACTGCTGCACGGCCATCCCGGCTCGTGCCTGGGTGCCGCCTACCTCGCCGCCGTCGCGACCGGCGGCCTGTCCGACTGGGAGCAGATCGGGCGATTCGTGCAACCGGCCGGGACCGTGCGGCCTGACCCTGCGCGGACGCGGGCCTACGACGCGGCCTACCTAAAGTATCGCGCGCTGTATCCGGCGCTGACGCCGCATTTCCATGGCACGGACGCCGCGTGATGGCCTAGCGTTTGCGTCATCGACGGCGAGCCACGAACGGAACCGCGCATGACCTCACAACCCATGATGCTGCTCGCCCTCGCTGTCGCGGCGGTGCCGGTCGCCGCGTGGGCCGACGGCGACAAGCCGTTCGCCGGCACGACGCTGACCGTCGCCTCGCAGAACGACCAGTTCGCCGGCGTGCTAGTTAAACTCGCACCCGAGTTCCAGGCGCAGACCGGCATCACCGTCCACGTCGACATCCTGAGCTACCCCGAGCTGCTGACGAAAGTGACCGCCGACTTCATCGGCAAGACCCGCGCCTACGACGTCGTCACCACCGACAACGTCTGGTCCGGCCAGTTCGCCGAGAGCGGCTACACCGTAGACCTCACCGACTGGATCAAGCGCGACGCGGCCGAAATCGAGCCTGGCGACATCTACCCGGTGCTGATGAGCTCGCTCGGCGGCTATAAGGGCAAGCAGGTCGCGTTCCCGTTCGCCGGCTACGCCAACGTGCTCGCCTACCGCACCGACCTCTACGCCAAGGCCGGGCTGGCAGCACCCCCGCCGTCGATGGAAGACATGGTCGCCGACGCCGAGAAACTCACCGACAAGGCGCATGGCGTCTACGGCTTCGTCGCCAACGGCCAGAAAGGCCCGGCGGTGGCGCAGGACTGGATGCAGTACAACAACCAGCTGGGCGGCTCGCTGCTGGCCGCCGACGGCACGCCGGCGCTGAACTCGGCGGCCAACGTCGCGAGCCTGACGGTCTACAAGAAGCTGTTCGACACGGCGGCCCCGCCGGGCGCGGTCGACTACGATTGGGGCGGCCGCGAGGAGAGTTTTAGGCAGGGGCTGGTCGCCAACATGCAGACCTGGTCGGTTGGCGCGGCCGGCTATGGCAACCCGGAGCAATCGAAGGTGGTCGGCAAATTCGCGATCGCGCTGGCCCCGCACGGGCGCGACGTGCCGGCCAACTACGGCGTCGGCGGCTGGGGCATCGCCATCAACGCCGCGATCGAGCCGAAGCGGCAACAGGCCGCATGGGCCTACATCAAGTGGCTCACCAGTGCGGCGACGCAGAAGGAGATGGCGGCCGACGGCGCGGGCGGGATCATCCGCATGAGCACCACGCACGATCCGGAGCTGCTGCGCAAATTCCCGTTCTACGCGGTGATCGACGCCTCGTTCGCGCAGGGAAACGGAGAGTTCCGGCCGCGCATCCCGCAGTATCCGGAGCTCCAGGACATCCTCGGCACCGCCGTCAACGCCGTGCTGGCCGGCAACACCGACCCGAAAGCAGCGCTCGACGCGGCGCAGGCGAAAGCGGCAAAGCTGTTCTAGATCGCGCGTGACGTTCGCCCGCCAGCGCCGGCTGTTCCTCATCCTGCTGGGGCTGCCGGCCACCGTCTATGTCGCGGCGGTGGCCGGCGGCCCGATCGCGCAAGGGTTCTGGTATAGCTTCTTCGACTACAACCTGCAACGCCCGGCGCGCCGCCGCTTCGTCGGGCTCGACAACTACACCGCCCTCTGGGCCGACGACAGCACGCGGGCGGCGATCGGCAACACGTTCGCCTTTACCATCGCGGCGGTGGGCTTTGAATTCGTGTTCGGCCTCGCCGTGGCGTTGCTGCTGTGGCGCGACAGCCGGTTCAACCGCGCCGCCATCGCGCTGATGCTGGTGCCGGTCACGCTGACGCCGCTGGTGGTCGGCCTGACCTTTCGCGGCCTGCTCAACGCCGACTTCGGCCTGCTCGGCTACTACCTCCGCATTTGGGGTCTTAGCGACCACGGACTGCTCGCTGGGCGCTGGACCGCGCTGCCGACGCTGGTCGCGATCGACGTCTGGGAGTGGACGCCGCTGGTGGCGCTGATCCTGATCGCCGGGCTGAAGACGGTGCCGGTCGAGCTGGTCGAGGCGGCGCAGATCGACGGCGCCTCGGGCTGGCAGCGGCTGTGGTCGGTCGTGCTGCCGACCATGCTGCCGGCGATCCTGCTGGCGTTGGTGCTGCGGAGCATGGACGCGTTCCGCGTGTTCGACAGCGTGTTCGCGACCACGCAGGGCGGCCCCGCCGACGCCACCACGACGCTGATGTTCCAGGCGGTCAAAACCGGTCTCTCGTTTTTCGACATCGGCTACGCGGCTGCGATCTCGAACCTCATGATCGTCTGCCTCGCGGCACTGGCCGCCGCCTTCGCGCTGTCGATCCGTGGCGCGAACCGACGCCTGCACGGCTGATGGCGCGCAGCGTCCGGCGCGACCGGGCGCTGCAGCGCGTGGCCGTGGTGGCGATCCTGCTGGCGCTGCTGTTCCCGGTCGCCTGGCTGTTCGTGACCGCCTACAAGCCGCGCCGCGACGTGTTCGCGATCCCGCCGACGTTCATCACCGGCTTCAGCCTCGAGAACTTCGCCGCCGTCGGCCGGCTGTTCGACCTGCCGCGACTGGTCTGGAGCAGCCTCGTCATCAGCCTCGGCAGCACCGTCCTGGCGCTGGCGATGGGCGTGCCGGCCGGCTACGCGCTGGCGCGGCTGGACCACCGCTGGTCGGAGCGGATCGGAATCATGTTCCTGGCCGTGCGGATGGTGCCGCCGGTGGCCACACTGATTCCGTACTACCTGCTGATGCGCGACGTCGGCCTGCTCGGCACCTACTGGGCGGTGGTGCTGATCGACGCCATGCAGAGTGCGGCGTTCGTGGTCTGGATGATGGCCGGCTACTTCCGCGCGGTGCCGCGCAGCGTCGAAGAGGCGGCGCTGATCGACGGCGCCAGCCTGGGCGGCGCGTTCGCGCGGGTGGCGTTGCCGATGGCGCGCCCCGGCCTGGTCGCCTCGGCGCTGTTCTGCATCCTGTTTTCCTGGAACGACTTCCTGTATCCGGCCTTCCTGACCGTATTCGACACCAAGCCGCTGTCGGTGGCACTGCTGTCAGCCTATGGCACGCAGGACATCACCTGGGGCACGATGGGTGCGCTGGCGCAATTCGCGACGCTGCCCGTGGTCGCGATGGCGCTGCTGCTGAACCGCTACTTCGTCCAGGGACTGACCCGGGGCATTCACTGAAGGATTTTTAAAGATGTTCGGCACGGCGAAACCGGTGATCGCGATGGTGCACCTGCTGCCGCTCCCGGGCTCGTCCCAATATGACGCGGCCGCCGGCATGGACGCGATCGTCGACGGGGTGCGGCGCGACTTGGCGGCGCTGCAGGACGGCGGAGTCGACGCGGTGATGTTCGGCAACGAGGGCGACCGGCCGTATCGCCTGCAGGCGACCCCGTCGACGCTGGCCGCGATGGCCGCCGTGATCGGCGCGGTGAAGGCCGAGTTGCGGGTGCCGTTCGGCGTCAACTACCTGTGGGACCCGCTGGCGACCGTGGCGCTGGCGGTCGCGACCGGAGCCGGCTTCGCGCGCGAGATCTTCACCGGCGCATTCGCCTCCGACATGGGGTTGTGGACCCCGCAGGCGGCGGCGGCGCTGGAGCTGCGCGCGGCCCTGGGCCGGCGGGATCTAAAGCTGCTGTTTAACATCAACGCCGAGTTCGCCACCTCGCTCGACCCGCGCCCGATCGCCGAGCGTGCCCGCAGCGCCGTGTTCTCCTCGCTCGCCGACGTGATTCTGGTGTCCGGCGGCATGACCGGGCAGGGCGTGGCACAGGGCGACCTCGTCGCGGTCAAGCGGGCGTTGCCCGAGACGCCCGTGTTCGCCAACACCGGCGTCACCATCGACACCGTGGCGACGATCTTCGGCGTCGCCGACGGTTGCGTCATCGGCACGCACTTCAAGGTCGGCGGCGACACCTGGAACCCGGTCGATCCGGTCCGGGTTCGGCGGTTCATGGACAAGGTTCAGACCTTGCGGTAGCCGATCCGGGTTAGCCGAGCCCGGTCCATGCCGCCGCCGCCCGCAGCGCCAGGTAATCGTGCCCGCGCGCGGCCACGAACTGTAGCCTAGCCATCACGCAGGCCGGTTGCTGCGACAGGTTGAGCGGATAGCTGAAGCCCGCCCACTCGGTCCACCGCGCGAGCCCGGAGCCGGGCGGCACCTCGGCCCCGGCGGCGAATGGGGGCACCGCCACGGCGGGCGACACCAGCAGGTCGAAACGGTCGAGCAGCGCGTCCATGCCCGCGCCGAACTCGGCCCTGCGCGCGGTGGCGGCCAGATAGTCGGTCAGTGGAATGGCGGCCCCCTGCCTAGCGATGTCGCGCAGCCCCGGCTCTACGGCGGCGAGCCGCTCGGCCGGCACCGCGCGCAACCGGCTCGCGGCACCGGCGAACCACAGGGTCTGGAACATCTCGTGCAGGTCGGCCCCGGGCAGATCGATGTCCTCCAGCACGGCCCCCGCGCCGGCCAGCGACGCGAGCGCCGCCTCGAACGCCGACGCGATTGCCGGATCGACCGCGCCGTGCGGCGGCGTGCGCCAGACGCCGATCCGCAACCGGGGCCAGCCGGGGAACTCGGGCTCGACCGGCCAGCTTCCCGGCGGCTGGAACCAGTCGCGCCCGTCGCGCCCCGACATGACGGAAAACATGGTCTCGGCGTCGGCGGCGGTGCGGGCGATCGGGCCGAGATGCGCCAGCGTGCCGAACGCGCTGATCGGGTGCGCCGGCACCCGGCCGAACGTCGGCTTGTGCCCGACCACCCCGCAGAACGCCGCCGGGATGCGGATCGAACCGCCGCCGTCGGTGCCGAGGTGGAACACGCCGGCCCCGCACGCGGCGGCGACGGCCGCACCGCCGGACGAGCCGCCGCTGCCGAGCGACGGGTCGAGCGGGTTGCGGGTGATCCCGCTCGCGGCGCTGTCGGTGACCGCCTTCCAGCCGAACTCCGGCGTCGTCGTGAAGCCGAGCAACACCGCGCCCGCGTCGCGCAACAGCCGCACCGCCGGCGAGTCTGTCTCGGCTACCGTCGGCGGCAGTGCCACGGTGCCGTAGCGAACGCCCCAGCCGGCGACCAGCACGATGTCCTTGATCGTGGTCGGCACGCCGTCCGCCGGCCCAAGCGACTGCCCCGCGTGCCAGCGCGCCTCGCTCGCGCGGGCGGCGGCCAGCGCCGTCTCATGGTCGATCAGGGTGAAGGCGTTGAACCGCTGTTGCGTCGTCTCGGCCCGGTCCAGACAGGCCCGCGTGACCTCCACCGGCGACAGCGTCCTGGTCGCATAGGCGCGCGCGAGTTCGGCGGCACCGAGCCGGCAGAGCGGGTCGGCGTCGCGCAACGGATCGGCCACGCTCTCATCATACTGTGTCATCACGCTTCCCAATCACGGACACCATGTAGCAGGCGGTGTCGCCGTAGCTGGCCAGCTTGGCGACCTGGTCGGGCAGGGGCGTCACCTCGAAGCCACGACGCGCCCAAAAGGGGTAGGTGCCGTACACCGACACCAGGGCGAGCCGGGAAAGCCCTTGGTCGCCGGCGAGTGCCGACGCGTGGGCGACGAAGCGCTCCGCCGCGCCACGGCGCCGCGCCGCCGGCAGGATCGCCACGTCGTAGATGAAGATGCAGTCGGCATCGCGCGGGAGCACGCCCAGATAGGAGTCGAGTGGGGGCACATCGGCCAACCGCCAGGGGAACGCCAACGCGTAGCCGCAGACCGCCCCGTCGCCGACCAGCACCCGGCAGCCGCTGGGGAACAGCGCGATTTTCTCGGCCAGGACATCGGCCCGCTCGTGCATGGTGTGGATGGAATGCGCGATCCGGTCGATCGTCGGCACATCGTCCGCGTGGGCGGCGCGCCATGTCGCCGTCGTGGTGTCCACGACACTACTCACGCGCCGTCACCTGCCCGAGGCGGCCCGCCATCTCGGCCCGCCAATACAGCAACTGCGCGGGCACGCGGCCCAGCATGCCGCCGGCGAACGGCAGGCCGAACCGCTCGAAATGCCGCCAGCGCGCGTCGCCCTCGTCGATCGCCGAGGCGACCAGCCGCCCGGCCATGCTGGTCAGCGCCAGGCCGAGGCCGCCGAACCCGGTCGCGTACCAGACGTCCGGCCGCAGCAGTCCGATCGCCGGCATGTGGTGGCGGAGGTAGCTCATCAGGCCGCTCCAGACATATTCGAACCGGGCCGCGCGTAACGCCGGATAGAACGCCGCCAGGTCACGCCCCAGCGCGCGCCCGATCGAGCCCGCCCCCGGCTCCCAGGCTTTCACCCGGCCACCCCAGAGCAGCCGGTCGCCGGCGATCCGGCGGTAGTAGTTGGTGGCCATCTGCAGGTCCGAGATGGCGTACGGCGTCGCGATCGCCGCATCGAGTTCGGGGCCGAGCGGCTCGGTCACGGCGACGAACGTCGCAATCGGCACGGTGGCCGCCGCCAGCGGCCAGTTCAGGCCTCCGATGTATCCGCCGCACGCCACGACAACGGTTTTCGCCCGAACCTCACCATCGGCGGTCAACACGCGTTTGACCGCACCCTTCGACACAAGCTTGCGGCAGGGCGAGCCGTCGAACAGACGCGCGCCCTGGCCCTCGGCCGCCGCCGCTAACCCGAGCGCCAGGTTGTGCGGATGCACGCTGAACGTGTTGGGGTTGTGCAGCCCGCCGCCGTAGCGCTCGGTGGCGAGCACCTCGCGCACCCGCTCGCCGGGCCACAGGTCGAGTTCGACGTCGAACACGTCGGCCATCACCGCCCGCTGGCGTTCCAGCACGGCATCCTGCCCCCGCATCGCGCAGCGTAGGCCACCCATCGTCTTGGCGACGCCGGGAAAGCCGTAGCGCTCGATCCGCTCGGACACCAGCGCCTGCCCCATGCGCGACAGGTCGAACAGGGTCCGCGCCGTGTCGCGACCCACGGTGTCGATCAGGGTTAGGTTGCCGGCCGGGTAGCCGGCCACGACGAAGCCGCCGTTCCGACCCGAGGCACCCCAGCCGATCCGCTCGCCCTCGAGCAGCACGACCTCGCGTCCGCGCTCCGCGAGGTCCAGCGTCGTGGACAGGCCCGCGAGGCCGCCGCCCACCACGGAGGTTTCGGTCTCCACGACGCCGCGCAACGCGGGCCGTTCCGGCGCCGGCACGGCGGTCGCGTCGTAGAACGTCGGGTGTCGCTTGCCCAATCCGTGTTCTGCCGTGCCGCTACTTCTTCAGCTTGGTCCAGACCCGGTCGATCAGCTTCGTCGCGGCCTCGGAGCAGGTCGGCGCGAACACGATCTTGGTCGCCTCGGGCACCTTCAGTTCCGGCGCGTCCTTCATCGCCGGCTCGTAGAACCCGTCCCCGCCGGTGATGGCGCTGGCGTAGTGGGTGAAGTTCGACGACATCGCGCTGTTCTCCGGCCGCAGCATGAACTGCACGAACAGCTTGGCGTTTTCGGGGTCCTTGGCGCTCGTGGGCACCGCGATGTTGTCCATCCAGCCGGTCACGCCCTCGCTCGGAAAGACGAACTTCACATCGGGGTCGGTGGCGCGCGCGCGGGCGGCGTCGCCGTTCCACATCTGGTGGATGACCGTCTCGTTGGACGCGAGCCGGTCGATGATCCCGTCGGAGTTGTACAGCTTCACGTCGGGCGCCTGCCGCTCGAGCAGGTCCGAGACCTTCTTCATGTTCTGCGTGTCGGTCTGGCACGGCGTCATGCCGAGGTAGATCTCGGCCAACGTGACGACCTCGCTCGGCGAGCCGAGCATCCCGACCTTGCCCTTGGCCTCCGGCGGCGGATCGAACAGCGTCTTGAGCGTCGCGGGCGCGTCCTTGACGACCTTGCCGTTGACCGCGAAGGCCGTGACACCCCAGTCGTAGGGCACCGTGTAGGCGTTGTCCTTGTCCCAGATGGGGTGGCGCCACCGTGCCTCGATGTTGTCGTAGCCGGGCATCCTCGCGGCGTCGATCTTCTGGATCAGGCCTTCCTTGGCGAAGATCGACACGAAGTCGGACGACATGACCACGATGTCGTAGCCGGCCGAGCCCGCCTTCAGCTTCGCGAGCAGCGTTTCGTTGGAGTCGTAGGTGTCGAGGGTGACCTTGATCCCGGTCTCCTTCTCGAACTTCGCGATGACGGCGGGCGCCGTGTAGTCGGTCCAGTTGTAGATGAAGAGGTCGCCGGCGGCATGGGCGCTATTGGCGGACGCGGCGATCAGCAGGGCACCGGCCGCGACACCCAGGGTCATCGTACGCTGCATGGGCGAAGTCCTTTCGATGGGGTCATGCGCCGGTTCGGCGGCGTGCAAAGACGAAGGGAATGACTACAGCCGCGATTGAGGCGATGAGCAAGGTGGTCGCTGCGGCGTTGGCCTCGGGCGTCACCCCGAGGCGCAGCATTCCGTACAGGTAGACCGGCAGCGTCGTAGCTCCCGCCTGGGCCACCAGCGAGGTGATCAGGAAGTCGTCGAGCGAGACGACGAAGGCCAACGTCGCCCCCGCCACCACGGCCGGCATCAGCAACGGCAGGGTGATGTGGCGGAACACGTTCCACCGGCTCGCGTAGAGGTCGCGGGCCGCGTCCTCGACGTCGCGCGGCATCTCGCGCAGGCGCGCCCGCATCGGGAGCATCGCGAACGGGATGCAGAACACGACGTGGGCAAGGATGACGTTGCCGAGCCCCGCCCGGAGGTCGATCGCGGTGAAGAAGATCAGCGTCGCGATCGCGGTGACGATCTCCGGCGCCACGAGCGGCATCGCGACCAGGGCCTCGCCCACCGCCCGCCCGGGGAAGAACCGGCCACGCTCGAACGCGAGGGCGGCCGGGATCGAGAACAGCGTCGACACGGGTGTGGCCACGGCGGCGACGATCACGCTGTTCAGCGTGGCGCGGCGCAGATCGGAGTTCGCGAACGCCTTGGCGAACCATTGCGTGCTGAAACCGGTCCAGATCAGCGCTACCCGGTTGGCGTTGAACGAGTAGATCACCAGCACGACCAGCGGCGCGTAGAGGAACACCAGGGCCAGGGCGCTGAACGCCCGGTACTCGGGCATCCGGCGCCAGTCGAACCCGCGGGCGCTCACCCGACGATCTCGAACCGCTTGCGCCGGCCGACGCTCCACATCAGCGAGCCCAACACGAACGCCATCAGGATCATCGACAGGGCGGCTCCGAACGACCAGTCGCGCCCGGTGGTGAACTGTTGCTGGATGAGGCTGCCGATCATCAGCTTCTTGCCGCCGCCGAGGATGTCGGGCGCGAGGAACGAGCCCAGCGCCGGCACGAACACCAGCAGGACGCCGGCCGCGACGCCGGGCTTGGCCAGCGGCCACACCAGCCGGCGCATGATCGCCGGCCGGTTTGCGTACAGGTCGTACGCCGCCTCGACCACACGGGGATCGACCTTCTCCAGCGCGCCGTAAATCGGCAGCACCATGAACGGCAGGCTCGCATAGACCAGCCCCAGCAACACGGCGCCGTCCGTATACAGAAAGCCGATGGGCTCGCGGACGATGCCGGTCGCCTGCAGCACGTGGTTCACGACGCCCTGCTCGCGCAGCAGCAGCACCCAGCAATACGTGCGGATCAGCAGGGTGGTCCAGAACGGGATAGTGACGAGCAGCACCATGATCTGGCGCAGTTTCGGCGGCCGGGTCGCCATGTACCAGGCGAGCGGCAGTGCCACGACGACGCAAATCGCGGTGCAGAACACGGCCTGGATCAGCGAGCGCGCGAAAATCCCGGGATAGGTGGTGTCGAACACCAGCACGTCGTCGAGGTTGCGGTCGTAGAAGAACCGCACGTAGGAGCCGACCGTGAACGGGTGTCCGACACCCCCGTACGGGCTCGGCGTGAGGAACGAGTAGACCAGAGCGATCGCCATCGGCAGCAGCAGGAACACCGCGATCGTCAGCAGCGCCGGTGCCGCCAGCAGCAACGCCCCGTCCCGCCGGATGCGAAGGGTCACGCCTCAGTCCGCCAACGCCAGTTGCGCCCCGGGCGGAAATACGCAGGTGACGCGCTGGCCCGGCGCCAGCGGGCTCGGCAGGTTGCCGTGTTCGGCCTTGACCGTGAAACCCGCGTCGAGCGCCACCGAGCACGACGTCGTGGCCCCGAGATAGGTTACGTCCAGCACCCGCCCTGCCAGCCCCGGCTGGTCGGCGTGCGTCGCGATCGACAGCTCCACCCGCTCCGGCCGGATCGCGACCGAGGCCGCGTCGGGGTGGCCGACGAGCGGCCCGGGCAGCACGTTGGCCTCGCCGATGAAGTCGGCCACGAAGCGCGAGGTCGGGCGCTCGTAGATGTCCTGCGGCCGGCCGACCTGCAGCACCCGCCCGCGGTCCATGACGGCGATGCGGTCGGACATCGACAGCGCCTCCTCTTGGTCGTGGGTGACGAGCACGAAGGTGATGCCGGTCTCGCGCTGGATGCGCTTCAGTTCGACCTGCATGCCGCGCCGCAGTTTTAGGTCCAGCGCCGACAACGGCTCGTCGAGCAGCAGCAGGCGGGGTTGCGGGGCCAGCGCCCGGGCCAGGGCGATCCGCTGCTGCTGGCCGCCGGAGAGCTGGTCGGGACGGCGCTTGCCCAGGGTCTCCAGCCGCACCAGGCCCAGCATGGCGGCGACGCGGTCGGTCACCCGCCGGCCACGCATCCCGAGCCGCTCGAGCCCGAACGCGACGTTTTGCTCGACCGTCATGTGGGGGAACAGGGCATACGACTGGAACACGGTGTTGACCGGCCGCTTGTTGGGCGGGTCGTCGGCGACGTGCTTGCCGTCGAGCAGGATCACCCCGGCGGTCGGCTGCTCGAACCCGGCCAGCAGGCGGAGCAGCGTGGTCTTGCCGCATCCGGACGGCCCCAGCAGGGTGAAGAACTCGTTGGTCGCAATGGTCAGCGAGACGTCGTGCAACGCCGCGACCGCCTCGGCTCCCGCGCCAAAGGTTTTGGTAACCCGCTGGATCTCGACCAGCTTGGCCGGTGGCCGCGCGGCCGGTGGCTCGACCGCGACGACCGCTTCGCCCGGGAGTTGCGTCGAACGCTCCGCCAAAGTCTGCATCGGCACCGGTGCTTTCATCTTACCCTGAGACAAGCAACGAACATGCCGTGTGTCACGCGGCAACATCGGTTGACCGCGACGCCGGCCGGACTACGATCGCCGCGACCGCTGGGGATGAACCATGGTACCGACGCCGAACACGCGATACAACGATACGCTGACGCGCAGCATGTTGTATCCGTTCACCAATGCCAGCTACGCGGCGAAAAACCCGCCGTTGGTGATCGAGGGCGGCGAGGGGGCCTACGTCGTCGACAGCAGCGGCAAGCGCTACATCGACGGCCAGGCCGGGCTGTGGAACGTCAACGTCGGCCACGGGCGCGAGGAGATCAAGGAGGCGATCCGGGCCCAGCTCGACAAGATCAGCTACTACTCGCTGTTCGGCGGCACGACGACCACGCCCTCGGTCGAGCTGGCCGACCGGCTGTGCCGCATGGCGGCCCCCGAGGGCATGGTCCAGGCGTTCTTCTCCTCCGGCGGGTCGGAGGCCAACGAGGCCGCGTTCAAGCTGGCGCGGCAATACTGGCGGCACGTCGGCGAGCCGACGCGGACCAAGGTCATCTCGCTCAAGCGGGCGTACCACGGGGTCACGCTCGGCGCGCTGTCGGCGAACGGCACCGCGTCCTATCGCGAGCACTTCGAGCCGCTGATGCCCGGCTTCATCCAGGTCGAGACGCCGCACACCTACCGCAACCCGTTCACCACCGACCCCGACGCGCTCGGCCGCCTCTGCGCCGAACTGCTCGAGCGCGAGATCGTCTACCAGAACCCGAAGACGGTCGCGGCCTTCATCGCCGAGCCGGTGCAGGGAGCGGGGGGCGTGATCGTGCCGCCGGCGAATTTTTGGCCGCTGGTGCGCGACATCTGCGACCGACACGGCGTGCTGCTGATTTCGGACGAGGTGGTGACCGGGTTTGGCCGTATGGGGTCGATGTTCGGCTGCCGCCACTGGGGCGTTTCGCCCGACATCATGGTGTTCGCGAAGGGCATCAACTCGGGCTACGTGCCGCTCGGGGCCACGGTGATGAACCAGCGCGTGTCGGACGCCTTCCATACCGCCGACGAGGCCGAGTTCACCATGGCGGCGTTCTGGCACGGCAACACCTACGCGGGCCACCCGCTGGCCTGCGTCGCCGCACTCGCCAACCTCGACATCGTCGAACGCGAGGGGCTGGATCGCAACGCGGGCGAGGTGGGGGCGCATCTGCTGGCCCGATTCCGGGACGTGCAGACCCGCCACCGCAACATCGGCGACGTGCGCGGGCTCGGCCTGATGGTCGGCGTCGAGCTGGTGCAGGACCCGGAGACCAAGGCGGCGTTTCCGCTGACGGCCCGCTTTGGCGCGCAAATCGCGGAACACTGCCGGGAGCGCGGCGTGCTGATCCGCAACCTGGCGGACACGTTCATCATATCGCCGCCGCTGGTGCTGACGATGGCGCAGGCCGACCTGCTGGCCGAGGTGTTCGAGGACGCGATCGGGGCGGTCGAGCGAACCGTGGCGTAGGCGTATCCAGTCCCGGCCGTAGATCGTAGTGGTCTGGAAGGTGGGGATCACATGGTAACCAGGCGACTTCTGTTGACGGGCACCGCGTTCAGCGCGGCTGTGTGGTGTGTTACTCCGGCGCATGCGACCGAGGCGTTCGCGGTCATCCACAGCAAGGCGGAGTGGCGGGCGCTGCTGACGCCCGAGCAATACATCGTGCTACGCGAGAGCGACACCGAGCGCGCGTACACCAGTCCCCTCCTGCACGAGGACCGGCCTGGCATCTTCGCCTGCGCCGGCTGCGACCTCGACCAGTTCTCCTCGACCGCCAAGTACGAGACCCACACCGGCTGGCCGAGTTTCTTGGCACCGTTGGACGGAGCCGTGGAGACCACGCGCGACACCTCGTTCGCCACGCTGCGGCGGTCGCTCCATTGCACCCGTTGCGGCAGCCACGTCGGCCACGTTTTCAACGACGGTCCCAAACCGGCCGGGCTTCGATACTGCATGAACGGCGTCGCGCTGACGTTCAAGGCCGCCGCCTCGTAAGTGCGGCATCGATCATCCGGTGTCCCACACCTCGACGCTCAGCCGCTCGCCACGCCGCCGGCAGCCGATCAGCACCCGCCCATGCTCGGTGTATTTCAGCGCATTGGTCACCAGTTTTCGGAGCATCTGCCCGAGCAGTCCCGGGTCGGTGTGCGTCCAGCACGAACAGCCCATCGTCCGCAGGATCAGTCCCCGGGCGGCGGCCACGACGCCAAACTCCGTTTGCATGCGCTCGAGCACAACGGCGATCGGGAAATCGACCGGTGCAGCCCGGATCACGCCCGCTTCGATCTGGTTGATGTCCAGCAGCTTGTCGAGCATGCCCGACATGGTGCCGACGGTGTCGTCGAGCCGAGCCAACAGCCGGGCGCGCTCGTCACCGCCGTCGGCGCTCGTGAGCAACCCCTGCAACAGCGTCAGGGTCTGCAGCGGCTGCCGCAGGTCGTGGCTGGCGGCGGCGAGGAAGCGGGACTTCGCGGCATTCGCCAGGTCCGCCTGTTGCCGGGCGACCTCCAGCGCGCGCGCCACGTTCTTGCGCTCGGTGATGTCGGTAAAGGTGATGACCACGCCCTCCACGCTGCCGCGATACGCGCGATACGGGAGGACGCGGCGCGTGAACCACACGCCCCCCGCCGCCTCGACCTCGCGCTCGATCGGGGTCGCGTCGGCCAGCACCGCCCTGGCGTCGCCCGGCAACTCGCCATCCCGCGCCAGCGAGGCGAGGTCGGCGAGCGGACGGCCGACGTCGCCGGGGATGACGTGGAACAGCGCCCGGGTCGCGGGAGTGAAAAATCGAATGTCCAGGTTCCGGTCGAGGAACAGCGTCGCCACGTCGGTGCTGTAGAGCACGTTCTGCAGGTCGTCCGAGGTGGTCCGCTGCTTCTCGAGCGTCTCCTGCAACTGGCCGTTCAGCGCCGTCAGCTCCTCGTTCAGGGATTGCAGCTCCTCCTTGAGGTGAGCAGTTCCTCGTTGTTGGTCTGGTATTCCTCGCTCGCCGAGAGCGCCTCCTCCTGGGACGCGCGCTGTTCCTCGGTCGACACTTCCAACTCGCGCAAGGCGTGTTGCAACTCGTCCCGGGTCGCGGTCAGCTGGTCCGGTGGAACGCCCGCGTCGGCTTGGGGGGCCCGCAGGCCGTGGTCGCCCTGCTGGTCGACGAAGCAGATCAGCAGCAGGTCCTCGCCCTCGTGTCGCACGGGCTCGACCTCGACGCGCAGCGGCACCGACCGCGCTCCGTCGAGGGTCCGCGCGGCTTCGACCACGACGCGCCTGTCGCCGTGGACCGCCAACCGGATCGCGGCCCGGAGCTTCGCGCGCAGGCCGTGTCGCGCCATGGAGAGCACGTCGGACGTGGTCGGGCCCGGCCCCACGCGCAGGAAGAGGTCGACCGGCCCCAGCGTGAAGAGACATTCGAGCTGCCGGTTGACCAGGACGGCGGCGGGCGCGTGCCGCTCGATCACCAGCCGGCGCAACAGTTCCGCGAGCACGAGTGGACGTGGCGCCGCCGGCCGGTTCACCGCAGGCGCCGGCACGCGCCCGTCTCCCATGGCAAGGCGCAGGTCGCCGGGACGCCGCTTGCCGACGTGTCGAAACACTCGTCCGACTTTCGACATCACGGTGAAGCGCACGTCCTGCGCCGCGACGGTCTCGGCGCTGCCCAGCAAAAGCACTCCACCCTCGCGCAAGGCGAAGTGGAATAGCGATATGACCTTGGCCTGCGCCTCGGGGCCGAGATAGATCAGGACGTTGCGGCACGACACGAAGTCCAGCCGCGAGAATGGCGGGTCGGACAGCAGGTCCTGCACGGTGAACACCACGAGGGCGCGCAGCTCGGGGCAAACCCGATAGGCCGCCTCCGCCCGCGAAAAGAACCGCGCCAGGCGGGTGGGTGACACGTCGTCGGCGATCGCGGGCGGGTAGACGCCGGCGCGCGCGCGCGCCACCGCGTCGGGATCGACGTCCGACGCAAACACCTGGAGCTTGACGTCCCGCCCGCACGCGTCGATCTGCTCGCGGAACAGCATGGCAAGTGAATAGGTCTCCTCGCCCGTGCTGCAGCCGGCGACCCAGATGCGAAACGGCTGACTTGTGTCATGCCGACGTAGCAACTCGGGCACGATCGTCTCGGCCAGCAGCGCGAACGTGCCCGGGTCGCGGAAGAAGCGTGTGACGTTGATCAGCAGACCCCGGGCGAGGTGCTGGCGCTCCTCCGCGTCGTTCCGTAGATGGTCGAGATAGGCATGGTCGTCGGCGATGCCGAGCACCGCCATCCGTTGCTCCGTCCGGCGCTGCAACGTTCCTGGCTTGTAGGCGGTGAAGTCATGTGCGGTGGTCTCGCGCAGCAGGTCGATGATGGCGGGCAGCCCGGCCTGCCGCGAATCGTCGTGAAACTCGACCAGCGCCTCGGCGATGTCCCGCGCGGCCAGCACCCGATCTACACCACCGGTCGCAATCGCGGCTGACGGCATGCCGTCATAGTCGGCGTCGGCCGGGTCCTGCGCGATCACCAGGCCGTCGCCCTGCTTGATCGCGAGCAAGCCGACGCTGCCGTCCGCACCGGTCCCGGACAACACGACGCAGGCCGCACGCGAACCGTATTCCGTCGCGATCGAGGCGAGCAGGATGTCGAAGGTGGTCCGCGTGCCACGTCGCGACGACGGCCGGGTCAGCCGCAGCGCGCCCTCGCCGACCGTCAGGTCCGCGCCGGGCGGGATGACATAGAGGTGCTCGGGTGCCAGCCGCATCCCGTGCGCAGCCTCCACCACGGTCAATATCGTGTGGTCGCGAAGCAGGTCGGCCATCATGCTGTCGTGGGCCGGATCGAGATGCTGGACCAGTATGAACGCCATGCCGGTTTGCGGGGGGAGCGCCTCGACCAGTCGCGTGCACGCTTGCAACCCACCGGCCGACGCGCCGATGCCGACCACGGTGAGCGCCCGCGTGATGCCGCCGGGCACGCGCCTGACCTGGGATCCTTGATTGTGATCCAAAAGCGACCCTCCCAGGGCGGTTGCCACGGGAGGTGCTAACACGGCAACGATCGCGCGCCGCGTTAATTCATGGATCGTCCCCCCCCTTGACCTGCGGCGACGCTCCGGTCAGTCCGCCGCGAACGCCATGGCCGAAGCGCCGACGCCGACGTGCGTGTCGAGCGCGACCGGGCCGGACGTGCCGAGGATGTCCTGCGCCCGACGAATCTCGTTGGCGGTCCCGTGCGCCATCACCAGGAACCCGTCGGCCCGAACGGCGGTTTCGTATTGGATCACGCTGTCCTTCGGCACGCCAAGGGCCATGATGGCGGCTCCGAGCGCGCTGGCACCGCCCACGATGGCCGCGCCCTCGACCGCCGACAACGCCATGGCGGCCAGATAGCCCAGGATGATGACGTGGCCGACCACCGGGATGGTCACGAACAGGCCGCCGAAGAACAGTCCCCAGAGACCACCCCACATCGCCCCGCGAGAGCCCCAGAAGCTGATCCTGTCGCCGGTGTTGTAGAACCCGACCACCTTCTCGTCGGTGTGGTAGCCCTTGCCGACCACGCTCAGGCTGCTCATCGGGAAGCCGGACGCGGCCAGCTTCTTGACCGCGGCGTCGGCGGCGGCGTGGTCGCCGAAGGTGGCGATGACGGTGTCGATTTGGGTCATGGCATCAAGCTTCCACTAGCGGTCCGGGATCGGCTTCGCTCGGCGCCCACCTATCCTGCCCCGGAGTGCCGCAGCAGCCTCGGAAACTACTCACGCCGCCGCCAAGGCGGCCGGGGCCGGCGTCCCGAACGCGAGGTGGAGCGGACCCGCGCGGGACAGGATGCCGCGTTGCCCCGCGACAACGAGCGTCATCGGTTCGCCAGCCTCGAGCGTCGCGCGCACCATCCTCGATGCGGCGTCGATCGCGAGCCGCACCGTGCGACCACGCCACTGGACGGCGAATGCCAGGCTGCTCCAACCCGTTGGCAAACATGGCTCGACCTCGACACAGTCGGGATGGAACGACACCCCTGCGAACCCGAGCACCGCGATCATCCAGATGCCGCCAAGCGAGGCGACATGGACCCCGCCGTCGATGGCCGCGTGGTCGTCGGACAAGTCGATCGTCGAGGCCGCCATCATGAAGCTTAGCGCCAGCCTCGAACGCCCCAGCCGCGCGGCGGCGACACCGTGCATGGCGCGGCTCAGTGAACTGCCGTGGCTGCAAAGCGGCGCGTAGTGGTCGAAGTTGAGGGCGCCCGCGTCGCCCGCGAACTCGCCCGGCAACAGCGCCAGGAGGGCCACGACGTCGGCCTGCTTGACGACCTGTGACGCGGCGATGCGGCCGGGACCGAGCACCACGTCCATCGGCACCGACCGCCCGGCATAGTCGGCGAGGTCGATGTGCTCGAGCGCCGAGAAGCCGGCGAATTGCTCATAGAGACCCGTCTTGGGGTCGAGGCCGGTCGCGATCGTTACAGCCACGCCCGCCCATGATTTGAGTTCCGCGTCGTCAACGCCGATGCGGCTCGCGAGCGTCGTCCAACGTTCCGGCCAGCGCGCGCGGAGCAACGCGGCCGCGTCGAGCGCGCGCAAGATGTTCCAGCGCGCCATCACGTTGGTGAAGGCGTTGTCGTCGATGTGCTCGTGGTACTCGTCCGGCCCGATCACGCCACGGATGTGGCGGTGTCCGTCCGCCTCCATGGCGGCGCGGCTGGCCCAGAACCGAGCGGTTTCCAGCAGGATTTCGGCGCCCGCGTCGAGCAGGAACGCCTCGTCCCCCGTCACGTCCCAATACTGCCAGACCGCGTAGGCGACGTCGGCGCTGATGTGCTGTTCCTGCGTGCCGCAGAGGATGGTGACGACCTTGCGGTCCGGCCCGATCGCGTGCTCCGGCGTCGCCTCGGCCCCGGTGTCGGCCGACTCCCAGGCGTAGAGCGCGCCGCGCCAGCCCAGGCGGGCGGCCTTCCCACGCGCCCCGTCGAGGGTGTGGAAGCGATACATCAGCAGCGCGCGCGCCGCCGCCGGCCAAGTCAACGTGTAGAATGGGAGCAGGAATATCTCGGTGTCCCAGAACACGTGCCCATGGTAGTCCGGCCCGGTCAGTCCGCGGGCGGCGATCGACACGCGCTCGTCGGCCGGGTTGGCCGCGCTGTTGAGGTGGTAGGTCGCGAACCGCAAGGCGCGCTGCGCGGCGGCGTCGCCCTCGATCACGACGTCGCTGGACCGCCAACGCTCCGCCCACGCCGTCTCGTGCCGGGTCAGCATCCCCCTCCAACCGAGGTCGCGTGCGCGTCCGAGCGTCTCCCGCGCTGCCGTCGCCACGTCGCCGTCGAGCGTGTCGTCGCGAACGATGGCGACGGTGCGCTCAAGACAGATCTCCTGGCCGGGATGAACCCGCCAGCGCCAGAGCCAGGTGAGGGGTTTCGGAGTGGTCGGGGCCAACGGTTTTCCGTCGACTCGCAGCGACATCGCGGTCTTTATCGCGAGCCGCTTCGAGGTTGCGTTGGTGCGCCAAAGGCCTGCGTCCTGATCGAGCGCCTCGGCGACAAGGCCGCACTCCACACCCTCGAACGACGCTTCGAGGGTGACGTCGATGTCTCCCTCCTCGACCACGGCGCGGCTCAATTGCAACCCAACCGCGCGATCGGATTGCGAAACGAGGCGAAGCACCATCAGACGAATGACGACACCCGGAACGTTGGCCAGCAGGCTTTCGGTCAGGAGCAGTCCGCGCCGCATGTCGAGCGTGCGCCGGTGGGACGACTCTTCGTTGGGCCGCAGGCCGCACGAGGCGGCGTCCAGCGACACGTGAAGGCGCATCCAGTCCGGGGCTGGCACGAGAGCCGGCATGGGCTCCTCGGTGCGCAGCAAGTCGAATAGACCGGCGACCCAGGTGCATGGCGGATCGACGTCGCGGACGCCGCGATTGAAGGTGCGTCCTCCCGGCACGCCGAGAAAACCGTTGCCCACCGCGAAGCGCGACTGCCGGCTTCGGTCGCGCAACGAGTCGAAGCCGTCCTGCCGGATGGTCCAGGCTGGATCGGCCGTAGGCGTTAGCGCGTCACGCATGGTGTTGACCTTTCATGCCGGCCGCCGGGCCAACCAGCCTCGCGCAAGCCGGTCGGTGTCGACGTCATCAAGGCTGCTCACCACGAGGTCGGCGCGTGCCGCCTCCAGCAACGCCTCGTCGTGGAGGCGGGCGACGCCCAGCCCCGCCATGTGGCCGGCCCGCGCGGCCTCGATGCCGGCGGCGGCGTCCTCGACCACCACGCAGCGGGTCGGCACGGCCCCCATCTCCGCCGCCGCGAGCAGGAAAATGTCCGGGGCCGGCTTGCCGTGCGGGAGGTCGCGGCCGCAGACGTTGGCGACAAACGCATCGAGCAGGCTGCGCCCGTCGGGGAGACGGATCGGCCGCATCATCGCGTTGGCGTTCTTCGACGAGGACGCGACCCCGATGCGCCAACCGAGGGCCAATATGTTTTGCACCAGGCGCAGCGCGTCGGGGAAGGCGGCGACGGCACCGGCGTGGACCAGTTCCTCGAGCCTCGCCTGCTTGCGCTCCGCGTACGCCGCCGCTTGGCGGTCGGCGTCCGGCACACCCAGCGCCTCCAATGCGGCGCGGGCTCCGCTGGCGCGCGGCTTGCCGGCGACGACGCCCTGGTACATCGCGGTCGTGAAGCGGGCAGGGTCGGCGAACCCCGCGAGGGCTTCGCGCCAGGCGCGTTCATGCGGCGACGCGAGCAGGACGCCATCGACGTCGAAGATCGCGGCGCCGATCGGTCCGACATCGGCCCGCCGCGACCCGCCAGTCGCTGGGCCGGCTTGTGACGTCACGCGACCCGCAACCGCGCGAGGACGGGTCGTTTCACCAGTCCGCCGCCGGACGCCTCCCGCAGGCGGCTGATCGTATCGATCGTCCGGATATCCTCGACAGACGAAGCCACGTGGAGCGGCGGCTCGTTGCGTGGAAGTCGGGACGCCGCGGTGCCGCTCAGTGCGACAACAGCGAGCAACGGGTCTCTTGCGCCAGCAGGTCGCGCGTGACGCCGCCCAGCACCCACTCGCGGAACCGGCTGTGTCCGTAGGCGCCGGCGACGACGACGTCCGTTTCCAACTCGGTCGCGACGCGCAGGAGTTGGACTGCGTCATGGCCATCGCTCCGCAACGGCATGATCGTCGCGGCTACGCCGTTGCGGCCGAGCCAACCCATGACGGCGGTGAGTTGGGCGTGCGTGCTTCCCTGGTCTTCACGACCGTGGACCCCGACCAGGGTGACCGACCGCGCCCGCCGCAACAGAGGCAACGCGTCGAACGTAGCGCGCCGGGCTTCCCGCGTGTCCTTCCAGGCGACCATCACGCGCGCGAAGCGAGGAGTGCCACCTGGTTCGGGCACGACGAGCGCCGGACGTCCGAGCTGCATGAGCAACTCACCGGCGCTGGTCCGGCTCGGCGCGTCGGCCAAGGCTCCCGACCGGGCCGATAGAATGACGAGGTCGGCCGCGCGCGCCTCGGACGCGAGATACGCGGCGAGCGGCGTGAGAAGCACGCCCGATCGCCAGTCGAGAAAGTGCCCGTGTGACGCGAACGCGGTGCGGAACTCAGCCTCGGCGGCACGGATCTGTTCGCCGACCATGGCGCGGTTCGACTCGATCAGGTCGCCAGGGATGTAACCGTCACCATAGGTGAACTGCATCATTTCGGCCGCGGCGACGCCGATTACGCCAGCCTCGAACACGCGCGCCAACTCGACCGCGTGGCGCAGCTTCCCCTCGTTGGGTGTTCCGAGATGGAGGTGAACCATCAGCGTCGAAATGGTCACGGCATCCGCCTTCGATCATGCGCGATCCCGGCCGGCACGCGGCCGGTCGGGATCGGCGCGGACTCAGTTAACGACGATGTCGTTCTCGACGCTGGTGGCACCCGGGGCGGCCCACGCGGTTTCGGCGGCGACCGCGCGATCATGGAACGAGTCGACCGAGCCGGTCAGTTTGACCTTGCCACCGCTGGCGCTGACCTTGACGGTGTCCGGATCGAAGAACCAGGACCGATGCAATGCGTGGGTGATGTCGTCGCTCAGGTTCGAGGTGTTCACCCGGGGCTTGATCGTCGTGTTGTTCGACACGCCGACGACTCCGAACAGCCAGCGGATGTCCTCTCCGGCGGCGTCGCGTTGGTAGTTCCAGTCGAGCTGCCCGGTCAGTGTCACCCAACCCTTCTCGACCTCGACCTTGACGCTGTTGGCTGGCACCGAGACGTTCCAGCTTAGGCGAGCGAGCGCCGCCTCCGCGATCTCGTCATCACCCCGTTTCATGTGGGAACCCAGGCGAACCTCGATCTCCTCCGCCAGCGCCTTGACGCCCTTGACGCCCTTGACGCCCTTGACGCGTCGCGCGGCGGTGCCGGCGGCCAGCTTTCGCGCAAAGCTGTCAACGTGCCCGCTCAGCGTCACCACACCATTCTGGGCGGTCACGCCAATGTGGGCCGGGTCGACGCTCGGCTCCCAGGCCAGCTCAGCCATCACGGCCTGTTGCAGGTGACTATCTTGAGACATGGTGGACCTCCGAGGCACACGCGCCGGGGGCACAAAGTCCCCGCGCAGCCACGCGTGGTTGTAGCGGCACCGAGCTGCGGCCGTGCAGGACCGGAATCTACTCATGCCCGGAAGCGTGGCTGCGCGACTCCCGACGATGCGGTTCTGGGCGCTACCGGATTGCGTCGTCCTCGGACGGCATCGGCAATCCGTCGAGCAACTGGCGCCGGGCCTCCTTGGCGCACTCGTCCAGGGCGGCCGCGAGTTCCGTTTGGGAGGTCGGCTGACCGTGGCTGGAAAGAGTGTCGTGGCCCAGGCGGACCAGCAGTTGATCGTGCTCGGCCCTGCCTGCAATCTCGAGGACTTGGTGGGTCAGAACGGCACGCGCCGGACCGTCCAGGCCCATCAATCCGGCGAGCTTGGCCGCGAACAGCCAGCGCGGGCGATGCCGCTCGGTGCCGAGCTCGGCGCGGCGGAGCAAATCCCCCTCCGACAGGATGCCGACGAGCTTGCCGTCGTCGACGACGGGGAGACCGCTGATCCTTTGCCCAAGCATCAACCGAATGGCGTCGAGAATGGGCGCGCTCGGCGCGATGGTGACCACCGCGCGTGTCATGATGTCGGCCGCTTTCATAGCGCGTCTCCCCTGGTGAACGTCAGGCAATGACCGGTGATATGGAGGCTGTCCGGACTAACCCACGAAGCGAGTTCATGGTGACGAACCGGCTCAGTGTCGAAGCCGATAACCATGACGAGCGAGCCGCGCCGAAAGCGGATGCGACATTGAACCACTGTTATCCATCACCGCGATCAGGGGATCACGTTGATCTCGGTCCACATCCCAAGGGCGTAGTGGCCCGGCACGTTGCAATACAGCACGTACTTGCCCGGCTTGAGGGCAATCAGCAATTCGCCGGTCTTTCCTACCGCCAACTCCGACACCTCGCCGAGGTGGATCGCCTTGTCCTCGTCGACCTTCATTTCATCGGCGTGGTAGGGCATTTCCTTGTGCGCGTTCGGCACCGGAGCCAGGATCACCTCGTGAACGATGTCCGTCGAACGGTTGGTGGCCTCGAACGCGACCTGCCCCGCCCTGAACGTCGATGGCGTCGCGGTGATCCCCATCATCACACCAAGCTGTGCGGCGCTGGTCAGGCCGCGGATGGGCTCGCTATTCAGCTTTTCCATCGACGTGCTGCCCTTGTCCCAGAGGTCTAACTTGACCACGGTGGCGGCGTGGGCGGGCATGCCAAGCAATCCCACGCCAAGCACGCTGACAATGCCGAAGCCGCTAGCGCTGTGAGACCGGATCGCACCCAAGGTTTTACACCTATGTAATAATGGCCCGGAGAGACCATATCTATCGCTGCAACCGATATGTAGAAGGAATGATACGGCCCGTCTAGGCCTTTATTCCGCAGTGGAGTGGACTTAGGCCGCTCTCACGTCGTCATGATGTCGTGCAGGCGAGCATCGCGACATGCCATCCAGCCTTCGACTGCCGTATGCCGTCCGCCCGGTTGGGTCGTCCCATCGGCTCATCGAGGGATGATCTGAAAGTGCCCGGTTTGGTGGCGCCGTTCAGGCTGGTCGCTCGAGGCTGCACGATGCCCCAGGGCACGCCCGCCTTACTCGCCTGAGTTTCGCCGTCAGCTTGTCGATCTGGCTAGCCGATCGGAAGCCGTGGAATTCGCCCGGGGGCTTGACCCACGGGAGCTTAACCCGATGACACGGTCGACTGGTGCCCAGGGGCGGGATCGAACCACCGACACTGCGATTTTCAGTCGCATGCTCTACCAACTGAGCTACCTGGGCGCCGGTGTCACCACGGCCGACAGGGGATAGCGACCCGCGCGTCCCCGATCAAGCCCGCCACCGCAACGTCAGCCGTTGCAGAGCAACCCGGCGCTGCCGGCGTCGCCCGCCGCGTTCTGCGAGCCGCCGGAACACAGATCGTAGTCGTGGCCGCGCCGCACCGACGGGAAGCGGTAGCTGTACGCGTGGTTCCACGGGTCGAGCGGTGGCTTGTCAGCCTTGATGTAGGGGCCGTTCCAGCTGGCGACGCCGCCCGGCTTCTCGATCAGCGCGCCGAGCCCCTGCTCGGTCGTCGGGTAGTCGCCGACGTCAAGCTTATACTGATCCAGGATGCCGCCGATCCGTTCCAGCGACTGTTTGGCGATGCTGACCTTGGCGCCGCCCAGCGCGGTCAGCACCCGGGGCGCGACCAAGCCGATCAGCAGGCCAAGAATGGCGATGACGACCAGGATCTCGAGCAGGGTGAAGCCGGCCTGGCCATGCCGGCGGCGGGGTATCGTATGCATGGGCTGAGTTTAGCTCGGTCGACGCCGTCATGCCACCTGCGCTACGAACGATTCCATGGCCGTCCCGTTCCTCGCCTGCATGGCGCTGACCGCGCAGTTCTACCACCTGCCGCCGCGCGCGCTGCCGGCGATCCAGGCGGTCGAGGGCGGCGTCGTCGGCAACGTCAGCCCGAACACCAACGGCTCGGCCGACCTCGGCGTGATGCAGGTCAACACGCTCTGGGTCCGGCCGCTGGCGGTCGCCGCCCATATGACGGCCGACGCGGTGCGCCACCGGCTGGTCGCCGACCCGTGCTTCAACATCGCCGCCGCCGGGATCATCCTGCGCAGCTACCTGATCGAGGCCAAGGGCGACCTGATGGGCGCGGTCGGCTACTACCACTCGCACACCCCGTCTCGCGCCCAGACCTACCGCGTGCAGGTGGTGGCCGCCGCCGCCCGGATGTTCCGCCCCTAAAGGTCCGCGTTGACGGCCGGGCGGGGCCATCGTTCACTCCCGACCAGGGGAGAACAACGTGGCGGCACCGCTGCTCCGGCTGGACGGGATCGAAAAGTCGTTTCCGGGTGTCCGCGCGTTGCGTGGCGTCGGCTTCGACGTGCGCGCCGGCGAGGTTCACGCGCTGCTGGGCGAGAACGGGGCCGGCAAATCGACGCTGATCAAGGTCATGTCCGGCGTCCACCGCCCCGACGCCGGCACGCTGGAGGTGGACGGGATCGCCGCCCGGTTCGCCAGCCCCGACGACGCGCGTGCGGCCGGCGTTGCCACGATCTACCAGGAGCTGCTGCTGTTCCCCGAGCTGACCGTGGCCGAGAACGTGTTCATGGGCCACGCGCCCAAGAGCCGGTTCGGCGGCCTGGATTGGCCGGCTATGCGCAAGCGGGCGACGGCGTTGCTGGCGTCGCTCGATATCCACGACCTCGACGTGAACGCGATCGTCGGCACCCTGTCGGTCGGCAACCGCCAGCGGGTGGAAATCCTGCGGGCACTCAGCCAGGACGCGCGGCTGCTGATCATGGACGAGCCGACCGCGGCACTCGCCGAGCACGACGTGGTGCGGCTGTTCGACATCGTGCGGCGGCTGCGGGCGCGCGGCGTCGGCGTCGTCTACATCAGCCACCGCATGGACGAGATTTTCGCGCTCGCCGACCGGGTGACGGTGCTGCGCGATGGCTCGTATGTCGGCACCCGCGACGTCGCCGCCACCGACAGTCCCGAACTCGTCGAGATGATGGTCGGCCGGCGGATCGAGAGCCTGTTCCCCAAGGTCACGGTGCCGATTGGCGAACCGGTGCTGGAACTGCGCGGGCTCACCCGCCCGCCGCGCACCAAGGGCGTGTCGCTAACGGTGCGGGCGGGCGAGATCGTCGGACTGGCCGGGCTGGTCGGCTCCGGCCGCAGCGAACTGGCGCAGGTGGTGTTCGGGGTGACGCCCGCGACCGGTGGCGCGATCCTGCTCGACGGCCGCGCGATCACCGTCGCCAATCCCGCCCAGGCGCGGGTGCACGGCATCGCCTACGTGCCGGAGGATCGCGGCACGCAGGGCCTGGTGCGGCCGATGAGCGTGCGCGAGAACATGAGCCTCGCGGTGTTGCGGAAGGTGTCGAGCGGCGGCTTCCTCGACATCGCGGCCGAGGAGCGGCTCGCGGACGAGTACGTCGCCCGGCTCGGCATCCGCACCGCCGGCATCGAGGTCGCGGCGTCAAAGCTGTCGGGCGGCAACCAGCAGAAGATCGTGGTCGGCAAGTGGCTCGCGACGCGGCCTAAAGTGCTGATTCTGGACGAGCCGACGCGCGGCATCGACGTCGGCGCAAAAGCCGAGATCCACCGGCTGATGGGCGAGCTGGCGGGGCGGGGGCTGGCCATCTTGATGATCAGCAGCGAGTTGCCCGAAGTGCTCGGCATGAGCGACCGCGTGCTGGTGATGCGCGAGGGCTCCCTGGTCGCCGAGTTCTCGCGCGCCGAGGCCACGCAATCCGTCGTCGTGTCGGCGATGATGGGCGGCGACGAACGGGCGGCCGCGTGAGCGCCACGCTCTCGCTCCCCCGCCGCCTGCCCACGGTGTCGCAGGAGTGGCTGCTGGCGCTGGCGATCGTGGCGCTGCTGGTGGTGGTCGGCCTGATCAACCCGCGCTTCGTCGCGACCCGCAACCTGCAGACCATCCTGCTCGGCAACGCCTACATCGCGATTGCCGCGATCGGGATGAGCATGGTCATCATCTCGGGCAACATCGACATCTCGGTCGGTGCCTTGATCGGCGTGCTGGCGACCGTCAGTGGCACCATGGCGATCTCCGGCGTACCCAACGTCTGGTGCTGGCTGGCGCCGGTGGCGCTCGGCATTGTCGTCATGGCCGGCATGGGGGCGATGGTCGCCTACCTCCGTATCCCGTCGATCGTGGTGACGCTGGGAATGCTCAGCATCCTGCGAGGCGGGCTGATCAGCGCGACCGGCGGCAAGTGGATCACCGGCTTGCCGCCCGGCTACGACATCGCCCACCAGCCGATTTTCGGTGTACCGCTGCCGGTCGTGCTGATGGTCGGCCTGACCGCGCTGGCGGGGTGGTGGCTGCGCGCGACGGCGACCGGGCGTAGCATCTACGCGGTCGGCGGCAACGCCGAGGCGGCGCGGCTGTGCGGCATCCGCCACCGGCCGACCATCGTGATGACGTTCGCGATCCACGGCCTGTTCGTCGGCATCGCCGCCGTGCTGTTCGCGACCCAGCTCAGCGTGATCCAGTCGACCGTGCCCTCCGGGCTCGAGCTGACTATCATCACGGCGGCCGTGGTCGGCGGCGTCTCCATCCTGGGCGGCACCGGGACGGTGGTGGGAGCGACGCTGGCGGCCGTGCTGATTGCCGCGATCGGCAGCAGCCTCGTGTTCGTCGGCATCTCGCCATACTGGCTGCGCGCGGTGCAGGGCGTGTTGATCCTGGTGACCGTGCTGGCCGACATCCTGCGCCGCCGCCGCCGGGGGCAGGCGTGAGCGAGGTTCTCGCCCCACCCGCGCGTTGGTCACGCCCCCGCCTGCCGCGCATTGCCCCGCACGAGTTGGTGCTGCTGGTGATCCTTGCTCTGTCGATCGGCGTGCTGTCGTTCACCACGGACAAGTTCCTGACGGTCGACAACCTGCTAAACCAGGGCCGGTTGATGACCGAGGTCGGGCTGCTGGCGTTGCCGATGACCTACATCATAGTCACCGGCGGGATCGACCTGTCGGTCGGCTCGATCATGGGGCTGTGTGCGATCATGCTCGGCGTGTCCTGGCACGACTGGGGCCTGCCGCTGCCGCTGGCGGTCGGGTTCGCGTTGCTGGTCGGTCTGGCGGCGGGGGCGGTCAACGGCTGGTTCATCACTGCAATGCGGGTGCCGCCGCTGATCATAACGCTGGCCACCCTCGCGTTGTATCGCGGCTTGGCGGAGGGCATCAGCCAGGCCCATTCGGTACGCGGCTACCCCGACTGGTTCTACGGGCTCGGCACGGGAGAGCTGTTCGGCGTGCCGTCGCAGCTGTGGCTGCTGGGGCTGCTCGCGGTCGTGTTCGGCGTCGTGCTGGCGCGCACCACGGTCGGGCGCACGCTGTACGCGATCGGCTGGAACGAGACGGCGGCACGGTTCAGCGGCCTTGCGGTCGCGCGCACGAAACTCGCGGCGTACGCGGCGTCGGGGTTGATGGGCGGGCTGGCGGCGTGGATCTTCGTGAGCCGCGTCAGCACCACCCGCAGCGACATGGGAACAGGGATCGAACTCGACACCATCGCCGCCGTGGTGCTCGGCGGCACCAGCATCTTCGGCGGCGTCGGCACCATCGGCGGTACGGTGCTAGGACTGATCCTGATCCAGCTGCTGAAGAACGGCCTGTCGCTGACCGGGGTGAAGGGCGACGCGACCATCGTGGTGATCGGCGTCGTGCTGATCGCCTCCATCCTGATCACCAACTTCGCGCGCCTGCGCTCCGAGCGGGGCGTGCGCTGACGTTTGCTAAAAATAACCGGGAGACGACCATGAAAAAGACCCTTACGTTCGCGGCCCTGCTGATGGGCGCCAGCCTGCTGTCCGGCACCGCGCACGCCGCACAGCGCTGGGACGGGGCCGACGACCTGCCGACCAACCCGCTGCCGTGCGGCGGCGGCGCGGGCACGACGGCAAGCAAGGCGTATGATGGCGCCACCGCGACCGGGGCGGCCGACAAATCCGGCAAGCCGATCACCCTGGTCGATGTGCCCAAGCTGATCGGCATCGGCTATTTCAACGCGACCACCAAGGGCGAGCAGGATGCGGCGAAAGAGCTGGGCAACGTCAAGATCAGCACTGACGGCCCGACCGAAGCCAAGATCGACCAGCAGATCACGTTCATCGACAACTACATCACGCGCGGCGTGGACGGCATCCTGTTCGCGGCCAACGACCCGGTGGCGATCTCGCCGGTGCTGAAGAAGGCGCTGGCCAAGGGCATCCACGTCATCGGCTACGACGCCAACGCGCAGCCGAACGCGCGCGAGTGGTTCGTGAACCAGGCGGAGTTCAACGGCATCGCCAAAGCCATGATCGACAACATGGCCAAGGAAATCGGCGAGGATAAGTCGTTCGCGATCGTCACCAGCACGTTCACCACGCCGAACCAGGCACGTTGGATCGCCGAGATGCAGGCCTACCAGACCGCGTGCCACCCAAAGATGAAGTGGCTCGAGACGGTCGAGGCGCAGGAGGACAACAACCTGTCGTTCAACCAGGCGAGCGCGTTGATCAACAAGCACGGCGACCAGCTCGGCGGGTTGTTCGGCATGACGTCGGTGGCGACCCCTGCGACGGCCGAGGCGGTCAAGCAGGCGAATTTGTGCGGCAAGGTGGCGATCGTCGGCCTGGCGACGCCGAACGCGATGAAGCCGTATGTCGCCAGCGGCTGCGTGAAGTCGGTGGTGCTGTGGAACCCGGTCGACCTCGGCTACGCGGCGGTCTACGCGATGCGGGCGGTGGAGGATGGCAAGCTGAAGGCGGGCTCGACCGAGCTCGACGCGGGCAAGCTCGGCAAGCTGAAGGTGGTTAACGGGAGCGAGATTTTGCTCGGGTCGCCGTTCGTGTACGACAAGTCGAACATCGAGAATTTTGATTTCTGATTTCTTCGGGAGGCGGGGCCGGTCTGGCCCCGCCAGCTCAGTATCCAGATGAATTTAGGTGTTTGGTCCCGGGAAAGATGGCGTGGGTTGATCCTGAACGCTGATTAAAGTTTGTGCGGTCAAGGGGCAGGCTCAGTCGGTTCGACTTGCAACCGAGCACGTTGGATGATATTCCGAAACAGATCGCACAACGTTTTGGTATTGGAGCCCACCCATGGCTTATCGGCGCGGCGTCGCTTTAGTGCTCGTCACCGTTCTCGCGTTTCCGATGGCGGCCAAAGCTGATGCGAACCAGGAGATGCAATCCCAGCTGGACGATCTGGAAGTCGCAAGTATAGAGGCAGCCAGAGCGGCGAGGGATGCTGAGCAGCGCGCCTTGATGCCACCGATCCATGATTATCAAGCCGATGCCGAGCGGGCGCAAATTCTCGAACAACAGCGAGAAATCATCCGCTTGCTAGCCGAGGCTGAGTTGCACCGCGCGGGCAAATAGCCACCCCAGCAGACAGCACCGGCTTAGGCGCTGGCGGTACTCGTCGTTCACTGGCTCGACCCGATTAAGGCGACCGTCGTGTCCGATCTCGGAGGGCTTGGTCATTCGTCCCCGCTGCGCCAATGAGTCGTTGCAGTTCCTGTAAGGCTTTGCGGTCACCAGGACGGCCACACGAGGGTTTCCCGCCCGACCGGAACGGCCCATGACATCGGGGCATGAAAAATCCGGCCGCTAAAACGTCTTTCACTCCCGAACAGGCCGTCGACCAGCTCGAATCTCTCTATGACGCCGCAGTCGCCGCCGAACGCGACGCGCTTCGTCGCTTCACGACATCCGGCACCGCGCCCAACCCGGATCAGCGCGCAGCATTCCATTACCCCGAAATCCGCCTCCGCTGGGACGCCCGCGCGGGGCGACCGAAGACCCGGCGCGCGTGGGCCAAACTGCAGGAGCCTGGCGCCTACGCCGTCACCGTCACCCACCCCGCCGCGTTCCGCCGCTACCTGCTGGAGCAACTGCACCCGCTCGTCGCCGAATATGGCGCGGAACTCGAGGTCGGGCCGAGCGGGCAGGAAATTCCCTACCCCTACGTGCTCGAGGGCGGCGACGAGCTGACCCACGGCGGCGTCTCGTCGGCCGACCTGGCGCAGCACTTCCCGACCCCGCTGTTGTCGGCGGTCGGCGACGAGGTGGCCGACGGCGCGTGGGAGTTCCGCGACGGCGTCCCACGGCCGCTCGCCCTGTTCGACGCGGTGCGGGTGGACTACTCGCTCCGTCGCTTGGTCCACTACACCGGCACCGACTGGCGCGACATCCGCCCCTGGATCCTGCTCACCAACTACCAGCGCTACGTCGAGGGTTTCGTCGCCTGGGCGCTGGAACAGCTGGCACTGCCCGATGGCCCTTACACCCGGCTCGCGCTGCCCGGCGGCGGCTCGGTAGGGCGCGGCGACAGCCCGGAGGCGGCGGCCGCCATCGTCGCCGCGTGCCCCTGGCAGCGGTCGCAGATGCCGGCGTACCACCTGATCCGGGGTGACACGGGCGACGGCGTCACCATCGTCAACATCGGCGTCGGCCCCGCCAACGCGAAGAACATCACCGACCACCTCGCGGTGCTGCGGCCGCACTGCTGGCTGATGATCGGCCATTGCGGCGGCCTGCGGCAGAGCCAGTCGATCGGCGACTACGTGCTGGCCCACGGCTACCTCCGCCGCGACCGCATTTTAGACGACCTGCTGCCGCCCGAAATCCCGGTGCCCGCGCTGGCCGAGGTGCAGACGGCACTGCAGGAGGCGGCCGCGTCGGTCACCGGCGAGCGGGGTGAGGCGCTGAAACGGCGGCTGCGGACCGGCACCGTGGTCAGCTACGACGACCGCAACTGGGAGCTGCGCTGGTCGCACGAACGCCGCCGCATCAACCTGTCGCGTGCGATCGCGGTCGACATGGAAAGCGGCACGCTGGCCGCCCAGGGTTATCGCCTCCGGGTGCCGTACGGCACGCTGCTGTGCGTCTCCGACAAGCCGCTGCATGGCGAGATCAAGCTGCCGGGTGCGGCGACTGCGTTCTACCAGCGCGCGGTCGGCGAACACCTGGCGATTGGCCTCGCGACGCTCGACATCCTGCGCGGCCAGCTCGACGGCTTGCACTCGCGAAAGCTGCGATCGTTCGACGAGCCGCCGTTCCGGTAGTATGGAACCGATACGAAAAAGCGGAGGGGAACGTGGTGGAACTTGCTGATCTCGGCGTGACGGGCCTGGCGACGATGGGCGCCAACCTCGCGCGCAACGCCGCCCGGAACGGGTTTGCCGTGGCGCTCCACAACCGCAGCAACGACAAGACCCAGCGGCTGATCGAGGAATTTGGCCACGAGGGCCGGTTCACCGGGTCGGTCAACTATGCGGGCTTCGTCGCGAGCCTCGCCAAGCCCCGCGTGGTGCTGATCATGGTCAAGGCCGGCAAGCCGGTCGACGACGTCATCGACGAGCTGCTGGAGCACATGGAGGCCGGCGACATCATCGTCGACGGCGGCAACTCGCTGTTCGAGGACACCCGCCGCCGCGAGGCGATGGTGTCGGCGCGTGGGCTGAACTTCGTCGGCATGGGCGTCTCCGGCGGCGAGGAGGGCGCGCTGCTCGGCCCCAGCATGATGCCGGGCGGCACCCAGGCGGCGTGGGACCGGGTGGCGCCGATGTTTACCAAGATGGCGGTCAGCGTGGACGGCATCCCGTGCTGCGCGCTTATGGGACCGGACGGCGCCGGCCACTACGTCAAGATGGTGCACAACGGCATCGAATACGCCGACATGCAGCTGATCACCGAGGCGTACGACCTGATGCGGACCGTGTACGGCCGCAGCGCCGCCGAGGTTGGCGAGATTTTCGCGAGTTGGAAGACCGGAGATCTGGACTCCTACCTGATCGAGATCACCGCCAACGTGCTGGCCAAGAAAGACCCGGAGACCGGGGCGGCGCTGGTCGACATGATCGTGGACGAGGCCGAGCAGAAGGGCACCGGACGCTGGACGGCGCAGTCGGCGCTGGAACTCGGCGTGCCGATCACCGTGATCACCGAGGCGGTGTTCGCCCGCGCGTTGTCCGGGCGGCCGAAGCAGCGTCAGGCGGCGGCAACCGCGTTGGGCGGGTTGCGCGGCGACACCCGGAAGGCCGGGCAGGCGGAAATCGACAAGATCCGCGACGCGCTATACGCCTCGAAGATCATTGCCTACGCGCAGGGGTTCGAGCAGCTGGCGGTCGCGTCCCAGCAATACAAATGGAATCTGGACCTGGGCTTGATCGCGACGATTTGGCGTGGCGGCTGCATCATCCGCGCGGCGTTCCTCGACCGCATTCGCGAGGGCTATGCGGCGCACCCGGACGCGCTCAGCCTGTTGCTGCAGGATTACTTTAGCGAAGCCGTGGTCAAGGCCGAGCCGGCGTGGCGCGACGTCGTGGTGCTGGCGGTGCAGAACGGCGTCGCGGTGCCGGCGTTCGCGTCGTCGCTGGCCTACTTCGACGGCCTGCGTCGCGCGCGCGGGCCGTCGAACTTGCTCCAGGGCCTGCGCGACTATTTCGGCGCGCACACGTACCGTCGCTTCGACAAGCCGGGCAGCTTTCACATCCGCTGGTCGCAGGACGGCACCGAAGTGCCGATGTAGCGACCTATCCGAGGTTTGGTTCGGTCGCCTTGAAGCTCGGCAGGGCCTGCATGCGGGTCCACCAGTCGCTAAAACCCTTGGTCGCGAAGAGCGCGTCGCGGTCGGGGGTGAGCGAGAGGTAGAAGCAGATCGGGGCGAGGTAGAGGTCGGCGAGGCTGAGGTCGCCGGCGATGAACGGCGACGAACCCCGCGTGGTCATGGCGAACTCGATCACCTTGCGCCCGTCGCTCAGGCCTTTTTCGCGGGCCGCGTCGTTCTTGCCGCCGACGAAATCGGGAAACAGGTGATACGCGGCGACCCCGCCGAGCAGCGCGCCGTAGCCGTACGAGTCGACGATGCCGATCACCATGTCCATGCGGGCACGGTCCTTCGGCGTCGCCGGCGTCAGCGACTTGCCTGGCAGCACCGCGTCGAGGTAGCGCGCAATGGCCGACGTATCGAGCAACTGCAGGCCGTTGTATTCGACCACCGGCACCTTGCCGAACGGATGCCGCTTCAGGTGCTCGGGCTGCTTCGGCTCGCCGGTCAGCACGTTGAGCGGGACCTGCGTGAAGTCGGTGAAATGCTTTTCGGCGAGCAGCGTCTTGATCGTGCGGACGTATGTGGAGCCGTCGAAGCCGTAGAGCGTCATCGTGGGCATGGTATTACTCCGATAAGGGTAGTGCGACGCCGGACAGGCGCTCGCACTCGGCCAGTAGCTTATCCTGCCGCCCCACGTCTCGCGTCGAGCCGTTCGGTTTGCGGGGCTGCATGTGGTAGAAATATTCGGCGGATACGATAGCGGCCGGGTCGTCGCTGGTCGCGAGCCAGACCTGGGTCCGGTGCGCCTGGTCGAGGTCGCCGGTCGCGTGCGCGCCGCCCATCTTGGTCGCGACCCAGCCCGGCTCCAGCGCGTTGGACAGCACGCCGGGCCAGCGGCGCGCCATGGCGAACGCCAGCAACACGTCGTGGTACTTGGTCTCGGAGTAGGCCTGGTTGCCGCGCCAGGTGCGGCGCTCGCAGTTGAGGTCGTCGAGGCCCACATCGCCGCGTCGGTGTAGCTCGGAGCTGACGTAGACTAGGCGCTTTGGCCGGTCGATCAGCGCGGTCAGGATATAGGGTGCGAGCGTGTTGGCCGCGAACACGTGCGCCAGGCCGTCCTCGGTCGTGATCCGACGCGGTTCGCGAAAGCCGATCGCCGCGTTGTGGATCACCGCGTCGAACGAGCCCAGCGCATTGACCGACGCGGCGAGCGTGCGCGTCTGCGCGATGCTGGTGAGGTCGCCGAGCAGCACCGTCTCGGCTCCGGGCACGGCGGCCATCGCGTCCGCGCCGCGCTGCTCGTTGCGGGCGTGCAGGACGACGCTGTGGCCCCGCTCGACCAGCAGTTGCGCCGCCATCCGGCCGAGACCGTCCGACGAGCCGGTGATGAACACGCGCGCCATGGCGATCAGTCCTGTTCCGCAGTGGGGTCTTCGTCGGTCGGCACGCGATAACCCTCGGTCAACCAGCGGCCGAGGTCCACGTCGGCGCAGCGGCGCGAGCAGAACGGCCGGAAGGCGGTGACCGTCGGGCGGGCGCAGATCGGGCAGCGGTTCAGCGTTTCGACGTCGGTCATCGGGCAAGGCTCCAGGCGAGCGGCGGCAGGGTGCGGTCGGTTCGCACCATCAGGGGACGACCGGCGCGGCGGGCAAGGTCGGCGCGGGCGACATCGTCGCGGGCCAGCGCGTCGGCGACATCGGGGGCACACACCAGTTCGGGCGGCGTGCGGGGGGCGGCGGCGATCTCGCGGGCCAGTGCGCGCAACGCGGCCAGTGCGGCGGCGTGCGGGCCGGCCAGCTGTTCGTGCAGCGGCGGACGGATACGGTCGCGCAGCAGCTCGGCCAGGCCCAGCGCCGAGAAGCCGAGAAAGCGGGTTCGCACCGGATCGCCGGCCACCGCCGCCGCGAGCGTCGGGCCGAGCGGGGCGCGGCGCCTTGGCGACAGGCCGGCGAAGTCGACCACGATGGCGCCACCGAGGTTGCGGAGCCGGATCTGCCGCGCCAACGCCGGGATCAACGCCGCGTTGGCCGCCGCATGGGTCGTGTCCTTGCCGCCCCGCGCGGACACGCCGCCGCCGAGGTCGACGTCGATCGCCACCAGGGCGGGGGTCGGCGTCACGGTCATGCGGGCGCCGCCGGGCAGCGCCGCCTCGGGCCGGCCCAGCGCTTCGACCGTCGCCTCGGTGGCGTCGCCGAACGCATCCGAGACCAACCGCAGGCGATCGCCCCACGGACGCAACCCGGCGAACACGGCGGCGTCGTCCACCTCGATCGGGCCGTCGTGGGCGGCGGCCATGCGTGCCACCCCATCGGGGCCGCGTTCCAGCAGTCGCAGCGGACCCTCCGCCGGTCCGGTCTCGCGCGACAACCGCACGCCTTTGCCACCCTGCGCCGCGCGGGTGATCCGGACCCGCACCCACTCGCCCTCGGTCACCGACCCGGCGCTGTCGGGCAGGAAGCCGTCGGCGTTGCCGTCGAGCGCCACGAACGCGCCCGCCATCGCCGGCCGGCGCGCCGTGACCCGGCCAAGGTGCAGGTCGCCGACCCCGTCCGGGGCACCGGGGCGGTCCAGCGCGTAGTCGATCAGGCGGCCGCCCTGCGTCACCGCGACCCGCCGCTCACCCGGCGAGCACGACACCCGGATCACGGCAGCGGCCAGCCGAGCCCCCGCAACAACTGCGCCGTCTCGAACAGCGGCAAGCCGACCACGCCGCTGTATGAGCCGGAGATGAACCGGATATGTGCGGCGGCGCGGCCCTGGATCGCATAGCCGCCGGCCTTGCCGCGCCATTCCTCGCTGGCGAGGTAGGCGTCGATCTGCTCTGCCGTCAGCCGGTGGAACGCGACAACGCTCTCGTTCAGCCGGGTCGCGCGGCGGCCGTCGGGCCCGCGCAACACGAGCGCGGTCAGCACGCGATGGCGGCGGCCGGACAGCAGCGTGAGGCAACTCCGGGCGGCCGGCTCGTCCTCGGTTTTCGGCAGGATGCGGCGGCCGGCGGCAACCACGGTGTCCGCGGCGAGCACGAACGCGCCCGGGCGCACGACCGCGTCCGCCTTGGCGGCGGCGATACGCTCGGCATACAGGCGGGGATTTTCGTCGCGGAACGGCGTCTCGTCGGTGTCGGCCGGCGCCACCTCGTCGGGCACGACGCCGATTTGCGCCAAGAGGGCCAGCCGGCGCGGGCTGGCGGAGGCAAGGACGAGCCGCGTTACTTGAAGCGGAACGTGATCCGGCCCTTGCTGAGGTCGTAGGGCGTCATCTCGACGTTGACGCGGTCGCCGGCCAATACGCGGATACGGTTCTTACGCATCTTGCCGCTGGTGTGGGCCAAAATCTGGTGCTCGTTGTCGAGCTTCACCCGAAACATGGCATTGGGCAGCAGTTCCTGCACGGTTCCGCTGAACTCGATCATATCCTCTTTGGGCATCTAGACTCTTTGCTTGTTGACGCTGGCCGGAACATGGCTTCCGGCCTTACCCTGGTCAAGCAAAGCGTGCCGCAAGGCTGCGGGCGTGCGCGTGCAGGCCCTCCGACTCCGCCAGCGCCACACCGGCCGGACCGATCGTTCGAACGCCCGCGAGATCGGCGTGCGTCCAGGTCGTGCGCTTGAGGAAGTCGAACACCGACAGGCCGGAGGCGAACCGCGCGGTGCCGCCGGTTGGCAGCACATGGTTCGGCCCGGCGACGTAATCGCCCAGCGCGGTCGGCGCGTGGTGGCCAAGGAACACCGACCCGGCGTGACGGATGCCGGCGAACAGCGCCTCGGGGTCGGTGGTCATGATCTGCAGGTGCTCGGCGGCGATCCGGTTGGCGAGAAGCACGATCTCGGCAGTGTCGCGGGCGACGATCGACCCGCTATTCAGCCGCCACGCGACGGCGGCGACGGCCGCGCGGAGTAGGGAGGGCAGCATGGTCGCCACCGCCGCCTCGACCCGGTCGGCGAGGCCCGCGCTGGTGGTGAGCAGGATCGACTGCGCCATCTCGTCGTGTTCGGACTGGGCCAGCAGGTCGATCGCGACATGGTCGGGGTTGGCGGTGTCGTCGGCGATGATCAGCACCTCGGATGGACCGGCGATGCTGTCGATGCCGACGGTGCCGAACACCTGGCGCTTGGCCTCGGCGACGTAGGCGTTGCCCGGGCCCACGATGCGGTCGACCGCGGCGATCGTGGCGGTGCCATACGCCATGGCGGCCACCGCCTGCGCACCGCCGATGCGATAGATCTCGGTCACTCCGGCGCGGCGGCCGGCGGCCAGCACGAGCGGGTTCAGCACGCCGTCCGGAGTCGGCACGCACATCGCGACCCGGCCGACGCCGGCGACGCGGGCCGGGATGGCGTTCATCAGCACCGACGAGGGATAGGCCGCCTTGCCGCCCGGCACATAGAGCCCGACCGCGTCGACGGCCCCCCAGCGCACGCCGAGTTTGACGCCATCGCCGGGGTCGAGCGTCACGTCGGCCGGCATCTGCGCCGCGTGGAACCGCTCGATCCGCGCGGCGGCAAGATCGAGTGCGGCCAGCAATTGCGGCTCGATACCGGCTTCGGCCGCCGCGATCTCGTCGGGTCCGATCACCAGTGACGCCGGCGTGAACCGGTCGAACCGCGTCGTATACTCGACCAGCGCCGCGTCGCCGCGCGCCCGCACGTCGGCAATGATCGCAGCGACCACGTCCGCCACCGAGCCGGTCGATCCCTGCGAGCGCGCCAGCAACCGGCCAAAGTCGGCCTCGAACCCGGTGTCGGCGGTCGACAGCCGGGTCACAGGCTGGCCAACGCGGCGCGAAACTTTGCGATCCACCCGCCGACCGCCTCGGGCTGCGTTTTTAGCGCTGTGCGGTTGACGATCAGCCGGCTGGTGACGTGCGCGATCACTTCGGTCTCCACCAGCCCGTTGGCTTTTAACGTCGATCCGGTCGCGACGAGGTCGACGATCAGCCGGGTCAGCCCCAGGCCCGGGGCGAGTTCCATCGCCCCGTTCAGGTGCACGACATCGGCGTGGATGCCGCGTTGCGCGTAGTGGCGGCGGGCGATGTTCGGGTACTTGGTCGCGACCCGCACCCGCGACCACGTGCGCGGGTCGTCGTCGGCCGGCTCGGCGGGTTCGGCGACCGAGATGCGGCATAGGCCGATGCCGAGGTCGAGCGGTGCGTAGATTTCCGGATAGTCGTGCTCCAGCAGGACGTCTGCCCCGCAGATGCCGATCTGCGCCGCGCCGAACGCCACGAACGTGGCCACATCGAACGGCCGCACCCGCACCACGTCGAGCGCCGGATCGTCGGTCGGAAACCGCAGCCGCCGGCTCTCGTCGTCGAGGTAGTCCGCCGCCGGGTGGATGCCGGCCGCCGCCAGCAACGGGCCGCACTCGGCCAGGATGCGGCCCTTCGGCACCGCCAGGATGATCAAGCCGTCAGCCGCCGATGCGCTCGATGTCGGCCCCGCAGGCGGCGAGCTTGGTCTCGACCGCCTCGTAGCCGCGGTCGAGGTGGTAGACGCGGTTGACGATCGTCTCGCCCCGCGCAGCCAGCCCGGCCAGCACGAGGGACACCGACGCGCGCAAATCGGTCGCCATCACCTGCGCGCCGGACAGGTTCTTGACCCCCCGCACGATCGCCGACGCGCCGTGGACGTTGATCCGCGCCCCCATGCGGTTCAGCTCGGGGACGTGCATGAAACGGTTCTCGAAGATCGTCTCGGTCACCATCGCGGCCCCGTCGGCGACCGACATCAGCACCATGAACTGCGCCTGCATGTCGGTCGGGAAGCCGGGATACGGCTCGGTCATCACGTCGGCCCCGTGCAGGCCGTTGGCGCGCCGCACGTTCAGCCCGGTCGGCGTCTCGGTCACCTCGACGCCGGTCTCCTGCATGATCCGCATCACCGCACCCAGATGGTGCAACCGCGCGCCCTCGAGCAGCACCTCGCCGCCGGTGATCGCGGCCGCGCAGGCGTAAGTGCCGGTCTCGATCCGGTCGGGGATGATCGCGTGGCGCGCGCCGTGCAGGGACGTGACGCCGTCGATCGTCAGTTTATCGGTGCCGATGCCGGTGATCTGGGCGCCCATCGCCACCAGGCAGTCGCACAGGTCGATCACCTCCGGCTCGCGCGCCGCGTTGGCGATCACCGTGCGGCCGTCGGCCAAGGTTGCCGCCATCGCCAGGTTTTCGGTGGCGCCGACCGAGGGAAACGGCATGACGATGCTGGCCCCCTTCAGCCCGCCGGGCGCGGACGCCAGCACATAGCCGGCGTCGAGCACGATGGTCGCCCCCATCTGCTCCAACCCTTTGAGGTGCAGGTCGACCGGCCGCGTGCCGATCGCGCAGCCGCCGGGCAGCGAGACACGGGCCTCGCGCATCCGCGCCACCAGCGGGCCGAGTACGACGATCGACGCGCGCATCCGCCGCACGATGTCGTACGGCGCCTCGGTGTTGGTGATCGGGCCGCCGATCGACAGCGTGCGGCCGTCGTTGCCGACCGGCTCGACCGCGATGCCGTGCTGGGCCAGCAGGGACGCCATGGTCTGGATGTCGGCCAGCTGGGGCACGTTGGACAGCACCAGCCGCTCGTCGGTCAGCAGGCCGGCGGCCATTAACGGGAGTCCGGCGTTCTTGGCCCCGCCGATCGGGATGGTGCCGTGCAGCGGGCGGCCGCCGCGGATGCGTATTCTGTCCATCGGCACGCTCTATACGGCTCAGCCGAGCCGGGGAAGGGCGACCCCGCGCTGGTGCATGTACTTGCCGGCGCGGTCGGCGTAACTGGTCTCGCAGGGCTCGTTGCCGAGCAGGAACAGGAACTGGCAGATGCCCTCGAAGGCGTAGATGCGGGCCGGCAGCGGGGTCGTGTTGCTGATCTCGATGGTGACCTGGCCCTCCCACTCCGGCTCCAGCGGCGTCACGTTAACGATGATTCCGCAGCGCGCGTAGGTCGACTTGCCGAGGCAGATCGTCAGCACGTCGCGCGGGATGCGGAAGTATTCGACGGTGTGGGCGAGCGCGAAGCTGTTCGGCGGCACGATGCAGACCGGCACCTTGCGGTCGACGAAGCTTTCGGGCGCGAACGCCTTCGGGTCGACGATGGCGCTGTCGACGTTGGTGAACACCTTGAACTCGTCGGCCACCCTGGCGTCGTAGCCGTAAGAGGACAGGCCGTAGGAGATCTTGCCGTCGGCGCGCTGGCTCTCGACGAACGGCTCGATCATGGCGTGCTCGGTCGCCATGCGGCGGATCCAGCGGTCGGACATCACGGCGATGGCGGCGGCTCCTTCGGCGGCGGCTTCTTGGCCCGGGACTGCTCCTTGCGGCGGCGCAGGTTGTCGCGGAGGGCGGCGGCTTCGCGGGCGCGGCGGGCCTGCAGCGCGGCTTCGGCGGCCTTCGTCAGCGCCGGCGTTGCGGGTTCGTCAGGCATGACGGAACCAGATCGGACAAATGGCGGCGTGGGTCAACGTGATTGGGATGGTGCTGTTGGAGGGGATTGAACTCTCGACCTCTCCCTTACCAAGGGAGTGCTCTACCACTGAGCTACAACAGCGCCGGCGACCGCAACACGAAAACCTCTAGCCGCAGACCCGGCACGGTGCAAGCGCGCGGACCGACCACTCGATACGCGCGTAACGAGTACTAAACCAGATGTAATGTTCGCAAAACCTTAGCAGAACCGACGTCGCGCCGCCCTGCGTCCGGCTCTAGGGCTCTCCTCCTTCGAAGGAGAGTTCCCGATGGGAAACACCGCTATGATCCGGCTGTCACGGTCCATGCTGCTGGGCGCTACGATCTGGGCCGGGTTCGCCGGCGTGGCGCGGGCCGACGTCGATGACGGCATTAGCGAGTCACCGATCCAGACCCCGGTATCGACCGGCCAGTTCATCAGCCCGACGGCGGCCACCGGCGCCGTCTTCACGACGCTGAACCCCAACCTGCCGAACCACCCGGACTTCCGCGCCAACGGCGCCATCAAGACGGCGGTCAACGGCAACCAGTCCGAGCTGCTGGTGATGACCAGCGGCTACAACAATCTGAATTACGTCGACGGCGCGAATAAAGGTAAGTTCGAGGCCGCCGCGTCGAACGAATACGTCTTCGTCTACGACATCTCTGGCGCCAACGCGCAACGGCCGAGCCTGGTCCAGACGATCCAGATCCCCGACACCTTCGTCGGCCTGACCTACGCGCCGGACGGCCTCACGTTCTACGCGTCGGGCGGCGTCGACGACCTGATCCACGTCTACACCAAGACGCCGGGCGGCGCCGGGCGTTGGACCGAGGGCGCCAGCATCCCGCTCGGCCACGCCGCACCCGCCGGCAACGCGCTCCTGTCCGGCGGCAACGGTTTTAGACAGCCGCCGTCGGTCGCCGGCATCGCACTGTCGCCGAGCGGGGCCACGCTGGTCGCCGCCAACATCTACAACGATTCGATCTCCGTCATCGACACCGCCACCCGCACGGTGAAGTTCGAATACGACCTGCGGCCGTTCAACACGACGCCCGCGACCGGCGACGGCGTCGCCGGCGGCGAGAGCCCGTTCAACGTCGCGGTCAAGGGCGAGAACACGGTGTACGTGTCGAGCGTCCGCGACCGCGAGGTGGTGGTGGTCGACATCAGCGGCGGCGAGCCGAAGCTCGTGACCCGCATCCCGCTGCCGGGCAGCCCGAACAGCATGGTGTTCAACAACACCATTACGCAGGACGAGCTGTACGTGGCGCAGGACAACGCCGACCGGGTCGCGGTGATCCGCACCAAGACCAACACTGTCGGCGCCGAGATCGACACCATCGCGCCGACCGGGCTGCTGGCCAAGCAGGAGCGCTACACCGGCGCCGACCCAAACAACCTCGCGGTCTCGCCCGACGGCACGATGCTGTACGTCACCAACGGCGGCGCCAACTCGCTCGCCGTGATCTCGATCCAGGGTTCGCAGCGCTACCAGGTGCTCGGCCTGGTGCCGACCGGCTGGTTTCCCAACGCGGTCAGCGTCGGCGCCAACGGCTCGATGCTGTACGTGGTCAACGCGAAGAGCGCGCCCGGCCCCAACCCGGGCCATCTCACCAATGGCACCGCGCGGCTGCAGCAGACGCCGTATCCGCAGGGCAACGCCGCCGCCGCGGTCGACGCTAACGCCTCGAACCAATACGTCTTCCAGCTCGAGCAGGCCGGGTTGCTGGCCGTGCCGACGCCGAAGGGCAGCGACCTCGCCAACCTGACGCAGCAGGTCGCCTTGAACAACCGCTACAACGTCAGCGCCAACGCGCACGACGAGACGACGATGGCCGCACTGCGCGGCAAGATCCACCACGTCATCTACATCGTCAAAGAGAACCGCACGTTCGACCAGGTGCTCGGCGACCTCAAGAACGGCTCCAACGGCGACTCATCTCTGACGATCTTCGGCCGCAAGGTGACGCCCAACTTCCACCGCCTCAGCAACCAGTTCGTGACGCTGGACAACTTCTTCGACAGCGGCGAGGTGAGCGGCAACGGTTGGGCCTGGAGCACGACGGCGCGCGAGACCGACATGGTCACCAAGATGATCGCGCTCAACTATGCCAACAGCCCGATCAACCCGAACGGTCGCGGCGCCCCGTACGAAGCCGAAGGCCAGAACCGCAACGTCGACGTCGGCATTGCCACGCTGGCCGACCGCACGGCGGCGCTGCCGGTGTATCCGCAGGTGGCCGGGGCGTTGCCCGGCGGCGCCAACAACCTGCTGCCGGGGACCAACAACGAGGGCGCCCCGGACGGCCCGCAGGGCACCCC
>JAABUX010000245.1_pt1:12500-92779 | contig 92779 bp, 68 predicted proteins | sample 5561851 | NCBI WGS metagenome assembly JAABUX01 (sample SAMN10711883, study PRJNA513361) | rock metagenome | isolation source: Antarctica rocks | place: Antarctica: Victoria Land, Richard Nunatak red sandstone | collected 2016-01-03 | reverse complement strand
TTTGGGACAACTCTAATTGTTTTGCGGCTGAAACAACAATTGAAGCAAAAAATGCATTTTTTGTTTCAATTGTTGTTTTATGAAGTAAAACAAAAGAAGCACTTTTCTTTATCTTTTCTTTGTATGTTTTCTTTATCTTTTCTTGCAGAAAAGATAAAGAAAATATACAAAGAAAAGATAAGGGGTCCCTTTAGGGACCTACAAAAACTTGATACAAAAATCTTATTTTTGTTAAGCATTTTTTGTCAGGTTTTTGTCACTGTTTCAAATATCATTTTTGTCAGTATTTTTGTTAAGTTTTTGTTATAAAATATACAGAAATCATGATTTCCCTTTGGGAAATAATTATTGGGCTTTGCCCAATCATGGTTGCGCATAGCGCAACAATTATCTCCCTTCTAACAAAAACTACGTTTTTGTTAGAGATCATGATTTCCCTTCGGGAAATAATTATTGAGCTTTGCTCAATCATGATTTTTTAGTTTTATTTTAACATAGAATAAAGACTTATAATCTTAAATATTATTAACTTTCTTTTTTAATAAATAAAAAAATACTAAATTTTTAGTTTTTTTTAAAAGAAATACTTTGCTTCTTTAGGTCCATAATCAAAAGTAAAACCTGACAAAAAATGTAAACAAAAAAAGCTTAACCTGACAAAAAAAGCGAAGCTTTTGAAACAAAAAATGTTTTACATTTTTTGTCAGTGTTTCAAATAATATTTTTGTTAGGTTTTAATTTTATAATTTTTTTTCTCTTGATAATCTAAAGTTTATATAGTTTTTTTAACTAAGAATATAAAAAGATAAGCTGTGTTTGTTAATATAATTTTATAAAATAAAAGTAACTAATTTCTAATGCAAAATAAAAAAATTTACGATTTCTAATGATGCATATAAAAAAGAACTCTTTTTTTTTTGAAAAACGTTAAATTATAGATTAAAAGATTCATATTACAAATATTTTTTGTTGATAATATCGGATGAGCCCAGTAGGATTCGAACCTACATTAAAAACTTAGAAGGTTTGTGTCCTAATCCCTTAGACGATGGGCCCTTTTAGCGAAACATTATAATATTAACCTGATAAAATCAAAAAATCAAGATTGTGTGCCACTTTGCTTAAAAAGATTTCAACTTATTTATAGACTATAAAGTAGTTAAAAAATAAACTCAAGTTTTTTCTTTGAAGCATTTGAAACAAAAAAAGCTTGAGACCTGACAAAAAAAGCTTAACCTGACAAAAACAAAAATAATATTTTTGTTTTTGTCAGGTTAAGCTTTTTTTGTCAGGTCAGGTTTCAGCTTGATTTTCTTTAATTTCTAAGAATCCTAAAAATATAGGCGAAGAAATAAGGCTAAAGAAGAAAATTATAATACTCTTTTTTGGGCCGAGCTGGATTTGAACCAGCGTAGGAATTAACCAACGAATTTACAATCCGTCCCCATTAACCACTCGGGCATCGACCCTCTTTTTTTGTTGTAAAAATATTTTATCTTCTTTTAAAAATTTAACATAAATAAAAAAAAAAAACAACTCTTTTTTTTTATCTTTATGTGGTATACTATTATTATAATTTTAAAAGGGGATGTGGCGGAATTGGTAGACGCAACGGACTTAAAATCCGTTGCAAGGTGACTTGCGTGAGGGTTCAAGTCCCTCCATCCCCAATATATTATAAGATAAAAACCTAGGTTTTATGTAATAAAAATATCAAACAAAAAAGGGATACTACCTTTTTTGTAGCACATACCTGACAAAAATACTTACAAAAATAGAAACAAAGCATTTTTTGTTTCTATTTTTGTAAGTATTTTTGTTTCATCTTCTTATCTTTTATTTGTAAGCCCTTTTTGGTTCAATTCTTGTTTACTTTTTTTGTTAGGTTTTTGTCTCTGGGTTGTTTCAAAATTATTCATGGTTATTAAATAAATAAAATTAAGATTTAAAACAAGAAATACTTTGCATTTTTTGTCAGGTTTCAGTTGTATTATGCACAATCTTATAGTAAATCAAAAAGATTGTAATTTAATTTTATAAACAAATTTTCGTAAGTTTCAAAGTTATGCTTTGCACTTTATTTAGATAAGAGTTTTTTCAATAAAAATAACTTATAATATAAAAAAGGTTACTTGACAGTGTGAAAAAGGTTGTTTATAATAAAAATAGGTAGGGCTATTAGCTCAGTTGGTTAGAGCGCACCCCTGATAAGGGTGAGGCCGCTGGTTCAAATCCAGCATAGCCCACCCTACTAAAATAAAAAATAAGAATAAAAAATAAGTTGTTGTTCTAACAAAAAGAAGCAGTTTTTATCTCAGGTTTGTCAGGGTTTGTCAGGATTTATACGCCCCTAACATATTTAAAAAAATCTTATTTTTTTTTTTTCACTTATAGATTAACACATCTTATAAACTAAAATGTGCTATCCCATAAAACAGCACTTTTTCGTTAATCTTAAGGTTTTAGTTTGTTCTAAATTTTACTACATAAAAATTTAATAAAAACTAAAACAAAAAATTAATATTTATTTAATTTGTTTAAGCTATTTTCATCCGTTATGCCAAAATTGTAAAGAAAAAGCAGCAAAATCTCGGAATCGTAAAGTTAAAAACTTTATAAAACTCAACTAAAAAAAGTTATTCGTTCTTGAAAAAATAATAAGGTTTACAAAGTAAATGGGGATATAGCTCAGTTGGTAGAGCGCTGCCCTTGCAAGGCAGATGTCAGCGGTTCGAGTCCGCTTATCTCCAATAAAACTAGTAGAAATTCCAAATAAGAAAAAAATTATATCTTATTTGGAATTTCTACGAATGAAAATTGTAAATAAAAAATCAGAAACTTTTGTTCTTTTTGTAAAAACTTTAAACAATTATTAAGAAAAATACAAAATAAAAATATCAAACAAAAATAATATAAAAACATTGCTTTTTCTAAAAAAAAAGATTATACTAAAATAAAAAAATCTTGTAATCTTTAGAAAATTTCACAAACTTTTAACAAAGATGGGGTAAAGCTCTTGGGTGAAACCTTACAAGAACTTGAGACCTGACAAAAAATGGTTTGCATTTTTTGTCAGGTCTCAAGTTTTTGCAAGTTTTCTAACAAAAATTTCGTTTTTGTATCTTTTTGTATCTTTTCTGAAAGAAAAGATAAAGAAAAGATACAGAAAACCTTTTTTATTTCAGTTTCTGTTAACGGTTTGTCAATATTTTAAGTGCATTTTTCGTTAACTTCTTGTTTTAACATCGCTTTGACAAAAATACTATTTTTGTTCAGCGGTGTCAGGCTTACAAATAAAAGAAAAGAAGATGAAACCTGAAAAAAAAATTTGTTAGAGAATTTCATTAAAAAATTTCAGTGCTTTTTACTATTTGTCTTGCGAAATTAGATATTTTGCTACAAAAAGGTTATATAATGATAATGAAATTCTTAAAGAAGATTTACAAAAGTATGGTTTGAGTAAAAATATAATTTTTATTAAGAAAAAGTTTATATAGTCTTACCTAAACCCATAAAGTGATAAGGTTTTATAATTTAACCTTATTCTCTTTTCAAAAAATTTCAATCTTACTTCATATAAATGTTGGAGTCTATTTAAATTATGTCACATGCTGTAAAAATTTATGATACTTGTATTGGTTGTACTCAATGTGTTCGTGCTTGCCCTACTGATGTTTTAGAAATGGTACCTTGGGATGGTTGCAAGGCAAGTCAAATAGCTTCTGCTCCACGAACTGAAGATTGCGTAGGTTGTAAACGTTGTGAATCAGCTTGCCCTACTGATTTCTTAAGTGTTCGTGTTTATTTAGGTTCTGAAACAACTCGAAGTATGGGATTAGCTTATTAAAACACTTTTATTTTTAAATTACCGAAAGATTTTATTTTATTACTTCTAAATTTTATTTTAGAAACTTTATAAAAAACAATTCAGTACTGATACAAAACAGAAATAAGTACTTATTTCTGTTTTGTATCATTTTTATTGCGATTTATTAGCTTTCCAACATAAAAAAAGATAAAATTTATATTGCTTTTTTTTTACTGATCAATAATCGGTGTAAGTTAGTAATTTCTAGAGGTTATAGTACTTTTTTTATTTTATGCAATTGTATAAAAAATGTTAGATGAAATATTTTTGTACAAAATTAATAGGCTATTATAAAATACTCGACCTTCAAAGTAAGAGGTGAAATAAAACTAAACTAACAAAATATTATTAGTCAAACAATTTCTTTTTGTAAAAAGAAATTTTAACAAAAACTGAATAAATATATAATTTGTTAATATTTTTATTCCCGTTAAAATCCTGACAAACCGTTAACAAAAACTTTGTAGTTAAAATATGAACCATTTGTTTAATATTTTAACTACAAAGTTTTTGTTAACGGTTTGTCAGGATTTTAAAAGCAACCTTTATTTGTAAATTATATACTACAAAAAAAATGTCAACGAGACTGACGGGATTTGAACCCGCAACCTCCGCCGTGACAGGGCGGCGCTCTAACCGTTGAGCTACAATCCCTTATTAATATAATAATATAAATTATTAAATAACTGTTTGTCAATCTTATCTATTAAGATTTTTATAGATCAATTTTTAACACTCTTTTTTTACTCTTAAAAACCTATTAAATATACAAGACTAATTCTAGATAATAAACTTTATATGGTTAGTTACTTTTTTAAAAATTTCCATTAAAAATCAAAGCTTTTTATCTTTATAATTTATTTCAATAATTTTTTAAGTAAAAATCAGATCTTTGTTTTATTAAGCAACTACAGTAAGAAAGTAAGAAAAGTTAAAAAATTTACGATTCTTAAGAGTCTTCTAATTAAAAAAAAATTACATTGAATAAGTCTTTTTATGCATGCCTAGAAAGCAATACTAGTTATATAATACCGATTACACCAAGTAATATTTTTTATCAATCTTCTGCGTTTCAAGAAAAATATAATTTATTTTATTCTGAACATACTATTATTAATACAAAACTTATTCAAAACATTAAATAATTTAAAGTTACTTGTCCTTTAACATCACTTTCAAACATCGTTAAATAAAAATACGGACACCCGCTTGAAACACTGACAAAAACCTGACAAAAAATGCCTAACAAAAAATGCTTTGCATTTTTTGTCAGGCATTTTTTGTCAGGTTTTTGTCAGGCTTAATATTTTTGTTTCAATTTTTGTTCTGCTTTATGGTTTTGCTATGCAAAACCAAAGCAATTTTGTTTATTTTTGTTTTATATCAAAAAATCTTGGAAATTATAAATAATCAAAGTGCTTTTTTGATTTCAAAGGGGGGGGAATGCCGTTAGTCGGATTTGAACCGACACGAATTTCTTCGTGACTTTTTGAAAGTCATGTGTCTACCCTTTCACCATAACGGCTTACAAAAAGTATATCATTTTTTGAGTTTTAATGCCCATAAAAACTTATTTAGTTATTAAAAAACAAGACAAATTCCTTTAACATTTAGACATCGAAAACAAATCAAAAGCGATATTAGAAGGTGATATCAGAAGCCAAGTTTTAACAAAAACACTTTGTCAAAATTACTGACAAAAATACTGAAACACTTACAAAAAATGCGAAGCATTTGAAACAAAAATAATATTTAAAACAAAAAATGCAAAGCATTTTTTGTCAGGTTTTTGTTTCAAAAGGTTTTCCAAAGGTTTTCCGAAGGTTTTCCTTATCTTTTTGATTGTTGTTTTACGAAGTAAAACAAAAGAAACACTTTTCTTTATCTTTTCTTACAGAAAAGATACAAAGAAAAGATAAAGAAAAGATACAAAAACTTAGTATCCCTTCCAAAAACTGAAACCTGATAAAAACAAAAATATTATTTAAAACACTGATAAAAAATGGAAATCATTTTTTGTCTCAAATCTTATTTGAAACAAAAAAAGCTTAACACTGACAAAAAATGTGAAACATTTTTTGTTTCAAAAGCTTCGCATTTTTTGTCAGGCTTTTTTTGTCAGGTTAAGCTTTTTTTGTAAGGTCAGGTTTTTGTTAGGATACTACTATTTTTGATGCTTTTAAAATCTTTCAAATTTTAACTGCAAAGTGCTTCTTTTGTTTGAATTAGTAAAACAATAACCAAAAAGACTGAAACAAAAATACTATTTAAAACAAAAACAAAATATTATTTAAAACAAAAAATGCCTAACAAAAAATGCTTTGCATTTTTTGTCAGGCATTTTTTGTCAGGTTTCAATTTTTGTTTAAGGTTTTTATTATTTTTTTTCTTAGTAATAAAAAATTTTGACAAATAGATTTTTACTAAGAAAAAACTTTGCTGATACTTATTTTAAATAAAGATAAAAAACTAATTGAAGTGATAGCACAAAAAAATAAAGAAAAGTATTTAATAATTTGTATAATTGGATCCAACCGGATTTGAACCGATGACATCCTGCTTGTAAGGCAGGCGCTCTACCAGCTGAGCTATAGATCCTTATAATACATTATAAGGTATTTTATAAAAAAAAACAAGAGGTTTCACATTAAAAAAAAAGTATACTTTTTTTAACAAAAATTTAACAAAATTCTTATTATATTTATGTTTTCTTAAAAGTTTATTTTAGAATTGTTCAGCGAAAAGCCGACAAAAATAAGATTTTTGTCGGCTTTTCGCTCAGATTTGTAAATATTTGGCAATCCCAGAAGATAATGTCTATAATAATAAAAAAACAGTTTATAAAAGGTGTGTAAAAAGAATTAAATACAAAATAACGTTTTTGTTAGAAAATCGTGAATGTATCTTTTAAAACTAGAGTGACAATTAAACAATTTCTTCTTTTTCAATATATAAAAAAAGAGAAGCCATTGCAATTGCTGGAAAAACAAGACCCACAAGTGGAACTAAAATAGAAGGTAAATAAGAAGCAGCCATAATTAAGAATCCTTTTTAAAATTTTTTATTTAGTAAAATAGAAAAATTGTAACCTTTTTATCAAAAAAAATTTGAACAATTCTACGGTTTTTTTTTTAAATAACTTTGTTTTTCATCATGTTAAAAACTCAATTCTAACATGAAACATATATAACAAATCTTTAATAAAGATGAACTAAAAATCTTAAAAAAAACAAAAAATTTGTTTCAGTTTTTGTTAGATTTTTTATTAAAAGTTTGTTAATTTTTAACAATAAGAAGGTGAAACAAAAACCTGACAAAAATTAAAATTTGACCTGACAAAAACTTGACAAAAAATGTAAAGCATTTTTTGTTTTAAATAATATTTTTGTTTTTGTCAGGGTTGTTCTTTTACTAATTCAAATAAAAGAAGCACTTTGCAGTTAAAATCTTGACAAACCGTTAACAAAAACTCAAACAAAAATATTAGTATCCAAACAAAAACTGAAACAAAAAGTTGAAACCTGACAAAAAGTGTAAAGCATTTTTTGTTTCAAATGCTTCGCTTTTTTTGTAAGGTCAGTAGTATCCTAACAAAAACAAAATTTTTGTAAGTTTTCTAACAAAAACGAAGTTTTTGTTGGAAAACCTTTTTTGTCAGGTTTTTGTTTAAGGTTTGTTTAGGATTTTAAAAAGATCAAAAATAGTAGTATTGTGCTTTTAAAATCTTAAACAAACCTTAAACAAACCGAAGGTTTGTCAGGGTTTGTCAATATTTTAACTGCATTTTTTGTTTCGGTTTTTGTTAGAAAAGTTACAAAAAAATTAACAACTAATATTATAACAAAAAGATAAGAAGATAGTTCAAGTAAAAGAGAGTAATTTTGTGACCTGGACAAACCCTTGGTTTGTTAGAGGTTTATAAGGTTACAAAGTAAAAGTATTTGTTTTTTGACAAATACTTTTACTTTTCTACTTTTTATTTCTATTTGTTATTATAGCATTTAATTTTTAAGAAAAAAGACATTTCTTACCAAAAATAAAATTTTGTAAATTGTTATTTTCTGTGTTTGTAAATGTAATACAAAATACTTTTTTAGTTCTTTTCTTACTTTTTTTTATAAGCTAATAGTTTTTTATATAAAATAGATTTTGATAATTTTATTATAAAAATAAAAATATGTAAAATAACAGTATTACTAATTGTTTAAATTATTGCACAATTTTTTGCTTGTTTTTTTTTTATTTAACTTACAAATTCTTCATTAAGAAAACTAAAATAAATAATTGTTGCGCAAACCCAGACAAAAACAAACTTTGAAACAAAAAAAGCTTAACAAAAAAAGCTTCGCTTTTTTTGTTAAGCTTTTTTTATCAGGCATTTTTTGTCAGGTCAGGTCTCGATTTCGTCCAAAATTTTGTATGGAAATGTTTTTTTTGAGAACTACCAACTAGACTTAGTAACACCTGGTAAAAGACAGTCATGAGCCATCTCACGTAAAAGATGTCTAGAAAGCCCAAAATCACGATAGTAACCTTTAGGTCGCCCTGTAATTAAACATCTGTTGTGAAGACGAACAGGTGCACTATTTCGAGGAAGACGTTGTAATTTTCGATGAATATCTAATTTTTCTTCTAAAAAAGATGCATTTTTAATTTCTTGTTTTAAATCATTTCGTTTTTTTGCATACTTAATAACTAAACGTTGGCGTTTTTTTTCACGCTCAATCATACTTTTCTTGGCCATAAATGTAAAAAATACCTAAAATATATAGATTGCCTTTGTAACATCGGGACATCGCCTAAACAATAATACTATTATTGTTTAGGCGATCTTGGAAGGCTTACAAGCATTTAACAAAACTTGTTTTTTGTTTTACTTTTTTTGTTTTACTTTTTTGTTTTACTTTTTTTGTTTTACTTTTTTTGTTTTACGTAGTAAAACAAAAACTTAAAACAAAAACTTTTGGATTGTAAAATTTGTCAATCCAGATTTATAAACTTGTCTAACACAATAATATTTTTGGAAAAAACAAAAATTGTGCAAGTAAGTTTTAATATTATTTCTTAAAAAATTTTTATTGACATTGTTTTGGACTAACAAAGCTCTCATTAAAACTTCTAACAAAGATTAAAGACACTATTTTTGTTTTGGTTAGAACTTTGTTAAAAATTTGTGAAACAAAAATACAAATACTGACACTGACAAAAATACTGACCTGACAAAAAAAGCTTGAAACACTGCCAAAAAATGCAAAGCATTTTTTGTTTCAAAAGCTTCGCTTTTTTTGTCAGGCTTTTTTTGTTTCAAATCTTATTTTTTTTAAGCTTTTTTTGTTTACATTTTTTGTCAAGTTTCAGGTTTTTGTTTGGATACTAAAATTTTTGTTTCTATTTTTGTTTTTATTTTTGATTGGTGTTTTGTCAAGTTTTTATTAGAAATATTTGTTTAAAGAATAATGGTACTAATTTTTATGTACGCAATGGCTGACTTTTATTAATCTTATTAATAAAGGGAAGAAATCCTGTCATTCTAGCATTTTTAATAGCTTTTGCCATATAGCGTTGCTGTTTTGCGGTTAAACCACTTATCCGTCTAGGTAATATTTTGCCTTCAGCTGTTATAAACTTTCTTAACAAAACAATGTTTTTGTAATCTATAGTTCCTTGATTTTTGTGAGGTCCAGAAGAGGCAAGACCTTCAATTCCTTGAACAGGTGATTTAGATTTTCGATGAATAATAGGTATTATAGGTGGACTTTGCGGATATTTTTTTTTTTTGAAACGATTTGTGAAACTCATATTAATTTTGTATAAATAAAAAATTTTTGATAAATGATTAATAGATAATAAATTTTCTATAGAAGAACTGTTAAATCTTGACTTTACTTTTTATTTGAAACAAACCTAGAAAAATATTGAATAAAAAGATTTTTGTTAGATATCGAATCTTTTAAAAAATTTGGGCATACAAAAACAATGTTTGAAACAAAAAATACTTAACAAAAAAAGCCTGACAAAAAAAGCGAAGCTTTTTTTGTCAGGCTTTTTTTGTTAAGCTTTTTTTGTCAGGTTTGAACTGTTTTTTAATAATATCTTTAACAATATTACTATTTAGTTTATTTTTTTGAGATACCAACAAAACTTAAAAATCTATTACAACGATTCACAGTTTTTATGATTTTTTAGCTCAAAGATTGAATTAATTGTTTAAAAGCTTCATTATCACGAAGAGCTAATTGAGCGAGCATTTTACGATTTAAAAACCTTTCTGATTTTTTTATACTGTAAATAAATTTACTATAACTCATACCATAAACTCTTATAGCTGCATTCATTCGAGTTATCCAAAGACTTCGAAATTCTCTTTTACGTTGATTTCGGTCTCGGTATGAATAACGTAATGCTTTAATATTCTGTTGTTTTGCAGTTCTAAATAAAGTAGATGAAGATCCTCGAAATCCTTGTGTCATTTTTAAAACTTTTTTATGTCGGTTTCGAGAAACATTACGTCGTTTCACTCTAGTCATGTGGTTATATTCCTTTTGTAATTAAAAATGAAAAAATTTTATAAAATAATTGATTAGACAAATTTCTAATAAAAACATGATTTCAAACAAAAAAAGCCTGACAAAAAAAGCGAAACTTTTTTTGTTTGAAATCATGTTTTTATTAGATTTTGTTTCAAGTTTTTGTAATTATGGGACAGTGGCCATATATCGAGAAGAAACTAACTAACATCGTTTTATATTTTTTAAAAGATACAACATCACCTTTTTTACATTTTGACAAACTCTTAACAAAAATTGAAACAAAAATAGAAACAAAAATTGAAACCTGACAAAAAATGCAAACCATTTTTTGTCAGGTTTCAGGTTTGTCAAGATTTTAACTGCATTTTTTGTCATAACTGCATTTTTAGTTGTTCTTTTACTTTTTTTTTTGAATTTTTTTGTTTTACGTAGTAAAACAAAAACTTCAAACAAAAGTCAGGGTGAAACAAAAAAAGCGAAGCTTTTTTTGTCAAGTCGAGGTTTGTCAGGATTTGTGAGAAACGAAACCAAAGGCGATGTTAGTAAGTTTCTTTTCGATCTATGGAATGTACGCGATGTTTTTCTTTTCGATGTAAAAAAGTAAAGTATACAACAAAAGTTTGTTTTAGATGTCTATTTTTTTTTACCTTAAATCCCTAACAAAACGATATTTTTGTCTCAAAACTTTCAAGGTAAAAAAAGGTTACAAATTTTTATATTCTTTAAGAGATAATATAACTTTTTTTGTATTATTTCAATTTTTTATTTAAAAGACCTACTAAAAGAAAAAAATAATTAGTAAAATATATATATAATATATAAATATTAAATAAACAACATTTAGAAAAGATAATAAAAAAGTTAGATTAAAATAATAGTTGAACTTAAATAACATTTTGGCGGGAGCAGGATTCGAACCTGCGACCTCAAGATTATGAGCCTTGCGAGCTACCAGACTGCTCTATCCCGCGTTCTTTAATAAGTATAACATAAAAATTACTTTTTTTAAAGTAGAAAATATATTGAAAAATACAAACTATTAACAAATCCTGATATTATTTAAAATAAAGTAGAAACAAAAACGAAATTTGAAACAAAAACCTGACCTGACAAAAACAAAAATAATATTTTTGTTTTTGTCAGGCTTTTTTTGTTTCAAATATTATTTTTGTCTCAATGACAAAAACTTTGTTTTTGTTAGAGTGTCAGGCATTTTTTGTCAGATCAATAGTTGATTAAGCTTGTTTTTAATTGTAATAAAAATAAATAGACGTTTTATTAAGTCTTTACCCCCAGGGGAATTCGAATCCCCGTTTCCTCCGTGAAAGGGAGATGTCCTGGGCCTCTAGACGATGGGGGCGCTTATCCTAATTTTTATCATACTTGTTTTTTCATAAAGTGTCAAGTTTTTAGTCTTTTAATTGATTTTGTTCACAAGAAACTAAAAAGCAAAGGGGCTTACAAATCCTGACAAACAATTAACAAAAATTGAAATAAAAATAAGGTTTTTGTTATTGCAGTTAAAATCTTGATAAACCGTTAACAAAAACTTAACAAAAATGAAATTTGAAACAAAAACCTGACAAAAAATGCCTGACAAAAAATGCTTTGCATTTTTTGTTAGGCATTTTTTGTTTTAAATAATATTTTTGTTTTTGTCAGGTCTCAAGTTTTTGGAAGGGATACTAAGTTTTCTAACAAAAACCTTTTTTGTCATAAAAAAAAAATGCATTTTTTGTCTCAGGGTTGTGTTTCAGGTTTGTTTAAGATTTTAACTGCATTTTTTGTTTCAAATATTATTTTTGGTTGTTATTTTACTCTTTTTGTTTACTTTTTTTGTTAGAAATTAATCACATAACTATTTATATTAGTATACAAATTATTGGGTAAGGTAACCTTTGCTTTATTTAAAAAATTATTAGAAACTAAAAAAAGAAAATGATGCTAAAATTGTATAAATAATTATTTAAAATTATCATTAAAAAGTAATTTTAAAAATTAAGCTTTTTCTATACTTAAATTTCCATTCCAGACAAACCCTTTTCTAACAAAAATAATATTTTTGTTAGAGGTTTGTTAAAAACTGTTAAAGCTTGTTTTACTCTTAGAATAGCCCATTTTAATAAAATCAAGTAACAGAGCACAGCTAAAACAAAAACCTAACAAAAATAGTATTTTTGTTAGGTTTTTATTAGAGATTCTTACAAAACAAATTTCTTTTACTGTTTATATAGAAACAAGCAAAGTAACGCTTAGAAAACATAGGGTTTTTCTAACAAAACCCTTTGTTTTTTTTGCTTATTTTTTTTGTTTTACGCAGTAAAACAAAAAAATTCAAACCTGACAAAAAATGCCTGACAAAAAATGCAAAGCATTTTTTTGTTTTGCATTTGAAACAAAAAAAGGTTTCCATTTTTTGTCAGTGTTTCAAAATTCAAACAAAAAAAGTAAACAAAAAGAGTAAAACAACAATCGAAAAAAGCTTAACAAAAAAAGTATTTGAAACACTGACAAAAAATGGTTTCCATTTTTTGTCAGTGTTTCAAATACTTTTTTTGTTAAGCTTTTTTTGTTAGGTCAGGTTTTTGTTAGATCAATAGAAATTTTATAGGAGTTATACAAAATGTCTATATTAGCTTGGATTGAAGATCAGCGTAAATTAAAACTTCTCAATGCTCCTAAATATAATCATCCAGCATCTGATGGTAGTCAAGGATTATGGACTCGATGTGATCATTGTGGTGTTATTCTTTATATTAAGCATCTTAAAGAAAACCAACGTGTTTGTTTCGGATGTGGTTATCATCTTCAAATGAATAGTCAAGAACGAATTGAGCATCTAATTGATTTAGGTAGTTGGAGACCTTTAGATGAGACTATTTCTCCATGTGATCCATTAGAGTTCCGAGATCAGAAAAATTATACTGAAAGATTAAAAGAAGCACAAGAGAGAACAGGATTACAAGATGCGATTCAAACAGGTACAGGAATGCTTGATGGTATACCGATAGCTCTTGGAGTAATGGACTTTAATTTTATGGGCGGAAGCATGGGATCTGTAGTTGGTGAAAAAATAACACGACTTATAGAATATGCGACTCAAGAAGGGTTAACTCTTGTTTTGGTTTGTGCTTCCGGTGGTGCACGAATGCAAGAAGGTATTTTAAGTTTAATGCAAATGGCAAAAATATCAGCTGCTTTACAAGTCTATCAGTCTTCTGCTAATTTACTTTATATTTCAGTATTAACATCTCCAACAACTGGTGGTGTAACAGCAAGTTTTGCAATGTTAGGAGATTTAATTTTTGCAGAACCTAAAGCATTAATCGGTTTTGCAGGAAGACGAGTTATTGAACAAACATTACAAGAACAATTGCCAGACGATTTTCAAACAGCAGAATATTTATTACATCATGGATTACTTGATCTAATTGTTCCACGTTCGTTTCTGAAACAAGCTTTATCTGAAACAATTACTCTTTATAAGGATGCACCTTTTAAACGACCTGGTATTATTCCGCATGGAATTCAAAAAAATATTTCTTTTGTCAGTGAAGAGAAAGTTCGACGAAAATGGAATAACTGGCAGTTTTCTAATACAACTGATAAAAAACAAATAAGTTCTGGATCATCTTCTTCTACTTTTGATACTTTTTCTGAAGAAAAAAGTAATGAAAAAAATGAGCAAGAAAGTTTATATTCGTCCTTTAAAGAGTCACTTTCTGATTTATCTTATCGAGGAATTTTGACGTCTTTTCAAACTATGTTCGATCTTTTTTCTGTAGATCCAGTAATTAGTTTCATACCTTCAAAATATCCAGATAAAAAAGCTGGTATCCCTTCTTTTAACATCTTGACTGACAAATCTTCGATTTGTGAGCCAAAGGCAATGTTAGAAGGCGATGTAAGGACTGGAAAAGACTTTTCAGATAATACTCTAGAAGATTCTATCTCAATAGCAAAAACTGAAATTATTGAATGGCGTGCTTCTTATGTTACTCAAAAATTAGAACCAAAAATTAATTTTCTAAAAGATTTTAGTTCTTGTTTTAATACAGAGGCTGCTGATAACAAAAACTCTGTTTTTGTTAAAGAAAGTGAACAATTTAAAGAGAAAAACCAAACTAGTTCTCAAACAGATAAGAAATTTTTTTATCGTACATCACCTAATATTGATTATAATTTATCTTTAACGTCAATAAGTGAATAATTGCTTATTTACAAAATTTAAATCTATTAATCTTATACAAATACAAACTTTATAAATCTGATCTACTTTCGGAAAAAAATGATCACTTACTTTAACAAAAAGCCGACAAAAATAGAAACAAAAATGATATTTGAAACAAAAAAAGCCTGACAAAAAAAGCTTGAAACAAAAAAAGCCTGACAAAAAAAGCTTGAAACAAAAAAAGCGAAGCTTTTTTTGTCAGGCTTTTTTTGTTTCAAGCTTTTTTTGTCAGGCTTTTTTTGTTTCAAGCTTTTTTTGTCAGGTCGGTATTTTTGTGTTTTTGTTTTAGTTTTTGTTAACGCTTTGTTTAAGGTTTGTTTAAAAATTGTAAGTCCATTTGTTAAAACGGTGTTTTTATATGGTAAAAATCATGCTTTTGACAATGTGTTAGCAGTTGTTAAGGTAGGGCCGCAAAGCAAAATGGGTTTATGAGATAACATTGTTTCTAAGGATTTCTTCATAAAACTTTGAAGAAATAAATTAAAAGTTTGTAGAGACAAAAAAAGCTTCGCTTTTTTTGTTGAGCTTTTGCAATTTGTTAAAAATACTATACTTCTTTTCATAAAATATAGGAAAGTTTTTTAAATATGAGCATATTAATAGAAGATCTTTCTAAAAACTTTGGAACATTTAAAGCATTAGATCATGTGAATTTAGAAATTAAAACAGGGTCTCTTGTAGCACTTGTGGGGCCTTCTGGATCTGGAAAATCAACTCTTTTAAGAGTAATCGCTGGATTAGATATACCTAATTCTGGTAGAGTTTGGCTTTCAGGAAAAAATGCTACTTCATTGTCAATTCAGGAACGTGAGATTGGTTTTGTTTTTCAAAATTATGCTTTATTTAAACATATGACAGTTTATGAAAATATCGCTTTTGGACTCGACATACGCAACATTGATTCTTTTGTAATATCAAATAGGGTAAAACAACTTTTACAATTAATACAGCTAGAAAAATTCTCAGATCGATATCCTAATCAACTTTCTGGAGGGCAACGACAAAGAGTAGCTTTGGCTCGGGCGCTTGCTATTGAACCTAAAGTTTTATTATTAGATGAACCTTTCGGTGCTTTAGATGTTAAAGTAAGAAAAGATTTACGCAATTGGTTACGTAATTTACATGAACAAGTTCCTGTAACCACTGTTTTTGTTACTCACGACCACCAAGAAGCTATGGAAGTTGCTAATGAAATTGTAGTTTTTCAAAAAGGTTGTGTCGAACAAATAGGAAAACCACAGGATGTTTATGATAATCCAAAAAAAGGATTTAGTATAACTAATTCCTCAGTTTATATGAGATTTCCTTCACTAAACCAACGCCTACAAAAATAGTTTCGAGTTTCTTTGCAACCCTTTTTCGTTATAACTAGTTTATTAAAAAGTTTTTGGTTTCTTTTTTCAATAACTTTTTTGATAGATATACCTTACAAAGCAAACTAAAAATATTCTTGATATTTATATTAGTTTCACTCTCTACCTAAAATTAAATTAAAAGTAATTGTGCTTCAATTAATGGTTAATCTTTAAGTTATACACGCCCTGTAGGACTTGAACCCACGGCATTAGGTTTTGGAAACCTACGTTCTACCAACTGAACTAAGGACGCCGAATATTAAATTATTCTAATAAATATTTGTTTGATTAGATTAGAGACAAAAACTTAACAAGTTATTAATTTAATAAATAGTAATTACAGACAAATAATTTTTCCAAACAAAAACCCAGTTTTCCAAAGGGGTCCCCAAAAGGACCTACAAGAACTTGAGACAAAAACGGAAACCTGACAAAAAAAGCTTCGCTTTTTTTGTTTCAAACTTTATTTTTGTCATTATTATCCAAACAAAAACTTTTTCTAACAAAAACTTGACAAAAAATGCCTAACAAAAAAAGAGAAGCTTTTTTTGTTAGGCATTTTTTGTCAAGTTTTTGTTAGAAAAATCAAATTTTATTGTGTAAAAATTTAATAATACATTTTATAAAAATTGGATAAAAGTTTATTTTATCCAATTTTTATAATAGAAATAAAGATTAGAAGAATATTAAAAATTTTGTCAAAAAATTTAAATTTAAATTATGTGGAAAATCAAGATGACAGGATTCGAACCTGCGACCCCCTGTTCCCAAAACAGGCGCGCTACCAGCTGCGCTACATCTTGAAACTTTCTATATTTTAAATGTACAATAAGTTATAAACTTATGCAAGTCTTTAAAGATTTTTTTATATATAAAAATAGCTTCTTTAAGTTTTTCCCTTTATAATAAAAAACAGTTGTTCTTAAAAATTTACTAAAAATGAAAACGTGTAATAAAAACTGGAAAAATCCTAACAAAACTGAAACAAAAATTGAAACGAAGATTGAAACAAAAAAATTCAAATAAAAAAGTAAAAAAAAGAGGCCTGACAAAAAAAGCTTTGCTTTTTTTGTCAGTGTTTCAGGTTTTTACTTTAGATTTGTCCAGTTTTTATATCGTCTTTTTACTTGTAAAAAATAGATTTAAATGTAAATAAATCTGCTTATCTTTGTCGTTGCAGATTGAGATTTTGCATCAGCTCAAAGAAACTAGATAAAAAACCAATACAAATTTGTACAGATTTGTAAGGTTACAAAATTATCTTCTAGTTCTTGAAGGTAGTTTTTTTTAGAAAATTTAGAAAATAGTTAATTTATTTACAAATTTCTAACAAAAACCTGAAACAAAAAAAGCTTCGCATTTCTTGTCAGGCTTCTTTTGTTTTACGAAGTAAAACAAGAACCAAAAAAGGGATACTACTGACCTGAAACAAAAACAAAAATCTTATTTGAAACAAAAAAAGCTTAACACTGACAAAAAATGTGAAACATTTTTTGTCAGTGTTAAGCTTTTTTTGTCAGGTTAAGCTTTTTTTGTCAGGTCAGTAGTATTCCTTTTTTGTCATAACTGCTTTTTTTGTTAACTTCTTGTAGGTCCCTAAAGGGACCCCTTTGTAAAAGATTTGTTATTGCTATCTTTACAACTTTTATGATTAACTTTGCTTTTCTCTTGATGCTTTTTTTTACAAAGGTTAGATGTTTACTAAAATATTTAACTAAAAGAATGCCAGAAAAGATATATAACCTTCTGAGATTTAAATTAACGAATTCTGACAAATTTCTGAAGATCGAAAACAGAAACGCTTTGCATCAAAAAATCTGACAAAAAAAAAACGAAACAGGATTTTTGTTTTTGATGCAAAGCAAAGTGTTGTATCCTTCTTTTTACATTGCCGTTTTAACATTACATATATTAAAAAGAAACCAAAAGGTGTGTAAAAAATAATGTCTACGATCTATGGAGAAGTTTCATAATTCAAAATTTAACCTGACAAAAAATGCTTGACAAAAAAAGCGAAGCTTTTTTTGTTAGGCATTTGAAACAAAAAAAGCTTTGCTTTTTTTGTCAGGTCAGTGTTTCAAATTTGATTTTTGTTTCCGTCTTTTTTAAGGCTTTGTTTCAAATTTGTTAGATATTTGTAAGTTAAAGACTTTAAAACTTGATTTTGTGGTTTTGTTAAAAGTTTTTGCTTTGAAATAAAAGGATATTTAAAGTTTCTTTTTTCTAAAAGAAAATAAAGTATACTTACATAATAACAAAAATATAAGCTTTTACATTATTTAAATAATTACTTTTGGATAGAATTTGTTGATTTTTAATAAATATTCTTTTAATAAAAGTTACAATTATATTTTTTACAAATCAAAGGTTTCTATCCAAGAGATTATTTTTTACAATACATTACAAAAAAATTAAAAAATATATTAAAAAAGGACTATTTTTATGAAAAATTTTACTACATATCTTTCTACGGCACCCGTAGTTGCTTTAATTTGGTTTACTTTTACAGCTGGTTTAATAATTGAAATTAATCGTTTTTTCCCAGACCCATTAGTTTTTTCTTTTTAATTATATCTTATTGTTTATTTTTGTTTTACACTATCTCATACAAAGATTACAAAAATTTATTAATTGTTTTTATTTTCATCAATTTTTAGGAATTGATAATTTATTTAAAACAAAGATAAGAACAAAGGTTAAATATTTTGAGAACGTTGCTCTTTTTTTTATTTTTTTTCAATTTGGACATTGCCAGAGTTTCGAATTTTGTTCTTTGGGGAAGTCTAAATATCGTTAAGTAATATCTTTTTCTTTGCTTTTTTATTAAATATTTGTATAAGATTTAGTTGGAAGGCAAACCTAACAAAAATTGAAATAAAAACAAAAATTGAAACCTGACCTGACAAAAAAAAGCTTCGCTTTTTTTGTCAGGTCTCAAGCTTTTGAAACAAAAAATGGTTTGCAAAAAATGCTTAACAAAAATATTATTTTTGTCTCAAGCTTTTGAAACAAAAAATGCAAAGCATTTTTTGTCAGGTCAAGCATTTGAAACAAAAAATGCAAAGCATTTTTTGTCAGGTCAGGTTTTTGTTAGAAAAATTACAAAAGCAGTCATGGTTGCGCATAGCGCAACAATTATCTCCCTTCGGGAGATCATGATTTCCCTTCGGGAAATAATTATTGGGCTTTGCCCAATCATGACAAAAAATAAATATCAAGATTTTTGTTTAATCTTGATAAACTTTAAACAAACCATTAAGAAAAAATACATATCAATTATTTTGAGAGTAAACAAAAAATTTTTTAAAAATTAATTTAAATATGAAACAAGAAATTGTAATTGTAGAATGTAATCCAATGTTTCAAAAAGAAGGCCAAAAAGGCTGGCCTACTGGAATTGATGATTCTCTACTTGTTTTAAGATTTGCTTATTATTATTCGGAAATAACTAATCTTTTAAAACGAAGTGACTTTTCTTCAAAGCTAAAAGAAAAAGTTAAAGGTTGGTCTTTGTCAGATTTGGTTTGTTCGGCGTTATGGTTTAATTTTGAAAAAAAGCAGTTGTCTACTTATTCATGGTCTATCTTTTTCACGTTTTTAATGCATTGCGGTTGTACTGATAGCGTTTTATTCTTTTTAGAATTTAGTTTTATCGATAAAATTTTCTTAAGAAAAGATATTATAAATGGGGTTATTTTTGCTTTAGAAAATACAAGTTTTTTTCATGTAGATATAAATTGTGTTAAAAACATATTAATTTTCTTAGAAATTGAAAGTGACATTATTGATAAAGTAATTCTAGATATTATAAATCAACAAAATTGGAAAGTAATTATAGAATTTCTGAAGAAAAATCAAAATCAAATTTTAAGAAAAACAAATTTATCGCCTTTCGATGAAGTAGTAAGACTAAAGAAAAATGATCCAAGTTTTGCTAATTATTTTTTATTGTATAAAAATGAAGCTGAGCAAAAAGCAGGGTTTTGGGAAAGAATTCGGAATAGTCATATATGAGGTTACTCTAAACTATTTTTTCTAGCATTTTTTGCTTGTAAATTTTTTCCGCGTCTTTCAAAAGGTCCTTCGTTGGTTACTAATTTCGAGCCTCTGTGCGCAGAAATTAGAATTATGGAACTTGTAGAGCTTGGGCATTTTTATCAAGGTGCAGGTATTGGGCAAGCGGTTTTTCCGCGTCCTGTACTTGTGCATCTTCGTCGTGTATCTACTGTGACTCCAGCCGTGGTAAACGAAGAATTAGTTGTAGAAAACGAGGAATTAGCTGTAGAAAACGAAGAATTAGTTGTAGAAAACCAAGTGGTCGAATCAAAAAAATCTAGTGATAAGGACAGTTCACACAGTAATACAGGTTCTTTATCGCCTCAAAAGCAAGGTAAACTCGAATTTGAATTTGAAAAAGGAAATAATCCATCGGGAATTAGTGGTGATTCGTCTTTTAGCAGTGAGAAACAATCTCTAGAAGCTGGTTCTTCCACCGAAATTGGTTTTATGTCTGACGACGAGTGGGAACAATTCAAAAATATGTTTTCTGAACAAAAACAACAAAAAGAGGTCACTCCAGAAAAAAATAAGAATACGTTTCGCACAAAAAACAAGCTAAAACGAACTCTTTCTGGTTTTGCTCCTAACAATCAGTTAGAGCGTACTCAATCAGAAGGCTTTCAGGCGGAAGGCATTCCTGGCTTTTTTTCTACAAAAGAATTAGATCGTACTCAATCAGAAAGCATTCATGGTTGCGCATAGCGCAACAATTATCTCCCTTCGGGAGATCATGGCTTTTTTCCTACAAAAGAATTAGATCGTACAAATCCTAAATTAAGCCAAGGTGAAGCTACGACTAGTCAATCAACAGAAAAAGATAACATAGGTCAATTTGAAAATACAACTGATTCTTCTTTAAGTAGTAATGATGAATCGGTTACTACTGAAAAGAATTTTGAGAAAAAAGGTAATAAATTAGCTAAAAAAATAAGAAAACTGACTAAAAGAGAGAAATTAGATGTGCAGATCGAGCATGGTTTTAACGATAAATCTTTTACAGAAAAAGGATCTCAACGGATAGTTTATCTCGAAAAGCCTACTCCAAATCCAGACAATGTTTTTGAGTCTAATCCTGGAGTAAAGTTAAAAATCAATGAAGGAGATAGTAGTCATTTAAACATGGATACGTTTGTTATTCAATATGATAAAAGTAAGACAGCGGCAGAGCACTTTAAGGAGCGTGTCAAACATTTACCCCGGACTGAAAACGAAAAAAATAAAGTTTATGAGTTGGACCTAGGTCAAAACGACCATTCCATGGGTAAAAATGCACATTAAAACTTAAATACCAATTATCAAACAGCTAAGACAATGGCCGTTTCAGGGCCTATTCACAATGAATTGACAAATGCTCGCGTAAAAGCTGAAAAAGATGGTAATTTTGAAATGTCTCGGAGTTTATTAGATCAAATGTCACCTCATGATATGTCAGATATTCGTCAATATCGAGATAAGCAAACTTTTCAAGACATTTCGGATACTGAATTTGATAAAAGAGGTGCGCCGCGAGAAGCTTATGAGAAATCAAGTAGAGAAATTCATCAATCAGACCGAACTAGTTTAGGCAAAACTCAAAGTAGGCTTGAATTGACTGCGACGAAGCATACTGCATATGGTCACGTTAGAAATGTAACTTATAGCGATAATCAACAATGTCACAAAGCGGCCTTTGCTATTGAAGCGGTTCCTGTAAGATATTTGAATAAAGAGGAGCTTGCGGAGGAAATTATTCCACTTTTAGATCGTCTTAGAGATAGTGATAGATTTGCTGTTGGTATCCGAGATAATCACCCTGCTAATTCGTCATTAGCAAATGCCATTGACGAGGCTTTGCTTCGCTCAAGTAATGGGAAAAGAGTTTTATTCAAAGTTTTAAGAGATAAGGGTCTTCCTGTTGAAAATCTTCACAAATTTGTTGTTCCACGATCGAGTAATCCGGCGCTTGAAAAGTTTAACAATGTACCTTATAAGGAAAGTGACTTTTTTCTTTATCAATCATCTTTAAGAAGCGGCGGACTATCTCTTTCAGAGTTGGATACTTTTGGTAATAAATTAGGGGTGAATACAGTTGATTCAGGGCGTCAAGCAGTGATTTCTTCTCAACTAAATTTTAGAAAACCCAATTCACAGAGAAGTAAAAGCCTCTAAATTATAAATATTACTTTTGTTCTTTGTATTTTATTCACTTTTTTTATTCTAATATAAAAAAAGTGAATAAAATACAACTTTGTTTTTAGTTGTGACTTTGCCTGACTGATAAATTGAAGGCTACTTGTTAAATTCAAAACTTTTTGGCAAAAATGCTTTCTATAAGGGGTTTTTAATTTTTGAATGATTAAAAACTTAAGATACTTAACCTTTGGTCGACTTCTACTACATAGTAGCCCAAAGTTTTTATATACTATGGTTTAAAAAAACCTGACCTTGACAAAAACCTGACAAAAACCTGACCTGACAAAAAATGTAAACAAAAAAAGCGAAACTTTTTTTGTTTACATTTTTTGTCAGGTCAGGTTTTTGTCAGATCAGGTTTTGCCTATAATTTGAAAAGCTTTTTATCTTTTTTTCTGATTTGTATAAAATCTGGATAAAATTTTAAAAACCAGAAATACAAAAAACAGATGATTATTCAATCATGCTATGATAAGTTGCTACTGTAGAAGGAGATATTTGGTTTAAATATCGAAAAATCCAATATTTAAAAACTGTATCAAGTAAAACTGGAAAAGTAGCAACAAATAAGAAAATAAAATCTTGATTTTCGGGTAATCCAAAATGTCGAAGTATCAATTCTATGAAAATTTCCCAACCACGAGGTGAATGAAAACCTACCAATAAATCTGTTAATAAAATTAAAAGAAATGATTTAGTTGTATCACTAAGACTATAAATAGATTCTGTTAAAAATGATTTTAAAATAATTATTTGTGGTTCCATCCAAATAAATAAAAAACTTATTGTAATAAACGTAATAAAATCTCCAAATAAGTTAGTAATAGCTTCAATACTTTGTTGATTATAATATATAGCTAATTCAATTGTTTTTTGTTGAAATTTTTGAGGTAATGAATTTTCTAAATAAAAAGAACCGTTTTCTATTATGGTCGCGTGCGGCTTACAAAACGTTTTTGATGTTAGTAATGATTTATCTAAAATGTTTGTATTATTTTTAACTTCTGTTTTATAAAATTTTTCGCTTTCTAAAATTGAAGCAAGAGCAACTTTTTCGGGAACAGATTGAGTTTCTATTAGTGATTCAAAAAAAAGTTTTTCTTCAAAATCATGGAGTTCTGAAAAAGCACGATTTTCTTGATATAAATTTAAAAAAATTTCATTCTGTTGAGTGTTCCATAAGTATTCTGTTAATGGCATTAAAAAAAAGGTTTTTGCTAAAAAATTAACTACTAAAGGTATGATTAGTAAACTTACAAGACATTTTACAGAAATTAAAACTTGATATCGTGAAACTCTAAATTCTTGTATTACAGAAGCTTCTGCTCCTTTTAAAAGTTGTCTTCGAAAACGGTCAAATGTTCGGATAATAGATCGTGGAACTAACCCTGTTTGCTCAAATGCGCGTTTTTCCATAAAAATAAATAATGATAAATTTTGAAACAAAAACAAAAATATTATTTTTGTTTTTGTCAGGTCAGGTTTTTGTAAATATTTTTTCTTTTTATAATTTAATTTTCTAATAAAAACTTAAAACGAAAATAGTAAAACAACAATCAAAAAGACTGACAAAAAAGGTTTTCTGTATCTTTTCTTTCTATCTTTTCTTGCAGAAAAGATAGAAAGAAAAGATACAGAAAAGATACAAAGAAAAGATAAAGAAAAGATACAAAAACTTACAAAAACGAAGTTTAAAACAAAAAAAAGCCTGACCTTGACAAAAAATGCAAAGCATTTTTTGTTTCAAAAAGCTTAACAAAAATCTTATTTTTTGTCAGTCTTTTTTTGTCAGGTCAGATTTCAGTTTTTGTCAGTATTTTTGTCATAACTGCATTTTTTGTTTCGGTTTTTGTTAGAAAGTCATAAAAGGTTTTAAATGCATGCCCATTGGAACTGACCCAAGTATCTTCTCTCACAAAGGTAGAGCTAGAACCTTCTCTTTCATTACGTTGTTCACTAGGGTTTGTAGGACGGAAGCCCTAAAGAACATGTGTAAAACGTTTGAATTTACAAACCTCCAACTGCCATTTGTTTGTTTCATATTTTTATTTGTTTATATTTTAAAAGTTTATCAAGTTTTTTCTTTCTTTACAAAATACAAAGTAAAAAGAAAAATATTTGAACTTGTAATTTACAATTTCTAAAGCAAGTGCGTTAATCAATTATGTTATATTGAGACATATGTATTTTAGACGCACATGTAATTTATTTTTATAATTATTAGTAAAAATAAATGTATATTTTTAAATATACTTTCATAAATTTAACCATTATTCTACTTATCTTTTTTATTTTGACTTTATTTGGTCATTTATTTTAAATTTAAAATCATTATCTAAGGAGTTTTTCTAAAACTTAAATGAAGAGTTAAAAAATAAAGATAGTTTTTTATAATAAATTTGATAGTAGTTTTTTATATTAAAAATGTAATCGGGGCAAGAGGGATTCGAACCCTCGGTACAGTTGCCTGCACACTCGATTAGCAATCGGGCTCTTTAGACCACTCAGACATCACCCCAATAAAAGGTACAAAACTTTTATACTTTTTATTTATCTTTATAATATGAAATGTAAAACATCTTTTTTATTATAGAACTTCAAAATAAACAAAAAATTTAGAGAATATAATAAAAAATTATAAAAAACTTTCATTAGAGATTATACAAATAAAAAAACAAAACAAAACAAATTTTTTTATTGATACAACTTCTTGTTAATATTACCAAAATATTTTAAAGTATGCAAGAACAAAAATATTAAGCAAAAACAGGCTTACAAATAAAAGATAAGAATATATTCTTATATTAGTGTAGATAAAATCTAGATATACACTATTAGTGTATATCCAATGTAGATAATAATATCTAATGTAACAATAATGTAGATACAAACAAATTAATGTAGATATAGTGTATATATACATGTAGTTGTGTAAAAAATATGTAAATCTGGTTGCTTTAATGTATAAATAATGTAGATGATAGCTTATTAGTGTAGATAGAATGTACATTCTATCTACACTAATAATGCATATCAAAATTATACTCATTAATGCAGATATGTTGTAAGTATACAGTTACTAATCCATATATTATGACCTGTATCCCTTTGGTAGTATTATGTAGATACACAATTATTAGTGTAGGAAATGTGTAGATAGTAACTTAATAATGTCTATACAATGTAGATACCGCTAGTTTAATGTAGAAAAAATGTAGATATGATGTAGATAAAGACAGATTTATGTAGATTTAATTAAGATAAACCTTTTTAATTTTACGGTTTGGGTAGGAGTTGAAGGTTGATAATCTTTTGAAGAAAGGGAACTAGATAATAATGGTTCCGCTTCGTTTACCATAAAACCAGTAAATTCTGTTCTTGTCTTAGGAATCTCTGGGGCAATGTAAACACTAAACACTTTTAGAGCATCTGTTGTTGTTTGAAATTTGTTAAGGAAAGAATTAGCATCTTCTGAGCTGTTTCTAAGAAAAGTTTAATTTTTTAAATCCCAACATTGAAACACTGACAAAAACCTGACAAAAAATGCAAAGCATTTTTTGTCAGGTTTTTGTCAGTGTTTCAAAAGCTTCGTTTTTTTTGTTTCAAGCTTTTTTTGTCATAATCGTGTTCTAAAAAAATTTTTTCAAAATATGCTTTAAACATTCGGCAAGTCAAAGGCTTTACCTTGTGAAATAAACAGAAATTTTTGTATGAGTAATAAACTGTGTTTGGCTTAGGATTATTGATATAATCTAAAGGAACCTATACTCCTGGTTTATAGCTCATTGAAGCGAAAAACCAGTCTTTTAATTTGCTTATAGACTCATCTTCTAAAGGGTTCTTAGTTATTTCAGTACTTTCAATTTTTCTGCCAAAAACGTACTCTAGAGCTTTGTGAATATTTTGTTTAAACCTGTATAGATAATTAAAAAATGACTTTTTAACAGATAAAGATTCCCCACTTTGAGATGAATCATTCCATTCCAGTACATTATCCTTTGGTGCCGTTTTAAAAGTCGAGGTTTCAAACACCATTAATTGCCAAAGTGTCTCAAAAGTCACTAGTCTTAAATCTTCAAAGCTTACTTTTTCCCTTAAAATTTTTAGTGCTCTGTTTGCAACAAAATCTTCAAATTGATTCAAAACTATTAAAGGCGAAAATTTTGTTAGTCATAATTTTTGTTTGGATTCTCCTTTATATTGTAGATTAATTAGTTGAGTTCTAATCCTCAAAGACTGTCAACATGATTTGCTAACAAAAACGCAGTTTTTGTAGGGTTTCACCCCTCATCTTTTTGATTGTTGTTTTACGAAGTAAAACAAAAGAAGCACTTTTTGTAAGTTTTCCAAAGGAAAACTTACAAAAACAAAGTTTAAAACAAAAAAAGCGAAGCTTTTTTTATCAGGTTAGGAAAAGATACAGAAATAATTGTTTTCCTTTGGAAAACCATGATAGAATTTATCAGATATATATTCTTTTGTTTCCTACATAACGATAGGATATAAATCTACCGTTAAGTTTGTAGAAGTGGTCTTTCCTTGTTTTTTACTCTTTTTCTGAATTATTCCCGTTATTTAAAAACGAATCGAAGACTTGTTTTCTTAGATCACTGTTCTTGTCGATTTATGCCGATAGGATACGAAAAAGAGTAAAATCTTACAAGAACGAGCTTACAAATAAGAGTGAATTCAATAACAAAAATGGGCAAACAAAACCCGACAAAAAGAAGACAAAAAATTCATTTTTTTTTTATGACAAAAAGATTGACCTGACAAAAAAAGCGAAGCTTTTTTTGTCAGGTCTGAACTTCTTGTAGGGTTTTACCCCTTTATTTACCATAAATTTTTAAGCTTTGGCTTAATATATATCTTTCTCATTTTTATTATATTTTCAAGGAATAGTCATTGCACCTGTAATGGTAAGGCAATTAATTTAAGACATATAAAATTATATTAAATAAAATATATTTTTATTATAGGTAAAAAACAATTAAGATTGTAAAAAGTCTATATCAATTATTAAAAATTTTTTATATTTTTAAAAAGATAATAGAATGTTATAAAGATTTAAGTAATATTTTATAATTCTATAACTATTAAAATTTATATTTATATTTATATTCTAAAATTTTTAATAAAAATTACTTTAATTAAACTCTAACAAATCTTATAGAAACCTAACAAAAAAAAGACAAAAACTGAAACAAACAAGGGTTTTTGATTATTGTTTTAATTTTTTTGTTTTAAGTTTTTTGTTTTACTACGTAAAACAAAAACTTAAAACAAAAGAAGCACTTTTCTTTATCTTTTCTTGCAGAAAAGATACAAAGAAAAGATAAAGAAGAGATAAAGAAAAGATAAGCAAAACTTAGTATCCCTTCCAAAAATTGAAACAAAAAAGGGATACTACGGACACCCGCTTCGCTTAATATTTTTGTTTCAGGTTTTTGTTTGGATACTACTTTTTTTGTCAGGTTTTTGTCAGTAGTATGCTTTTTTTGTCAGTGTCTAAAATTCTTGTAGGGTTTCACCCTTTTGAGTTTTTAAGATTTGTTAGAGTTTATTGGATCTTTAGAGAAAATAAAAAATAAAACAAAAAATCTTTCTATTATTAGAAATTACAATTTTACTTGCTTTATTTGTACAACTCTAGACCAAGGCGAACAGCTAATACACCGGTAATTAATGCGGTAAAAAGCGCAATAAATATTTGACTGTCAGAAATTCCCATAAACTTTTATTTATCCTTTTTTTTAACTATTATAAAATATTGATTTTTGAATCTATTAACCTTTTATTGAGATCCTTAAGAAGTTCTAATAAAAACTTGAAACAAAACCTGAAACAAAAAAAGCTTGAAACAAAAAAAGCTTGAAACAAAAAAAGCCTGAAACACTGACAAAAAATGTAAAGCATTTTTTGTCAGTGTTTCAGGCTTTTTTTGTCAGGCTTTTTTTGTCAGGTCAGTATTTTTGTCAGTGTCTCAAGTTATTGTAGGGTTTCACCCATCATTTTCATGTTTGTCAGGTTTTTGTTTTTAGTTTATTAAGAAATATCAGAAAGGAATGACCAAAAAAAGACAGAATAACTATGTGATGCTTTTTTTTGTCAATAAAGTATAGATAAAATTGTTTTATTTAAAGATTCCCACTACGACTAGCTAATAAAACGATTACAAGAGGACCTGCCCCTAGAATAAAAAGTATTGCTGTTAATTGGAAAATAATTTCTAAATTCATAATTTTTTAATAAAAAATATAATTATTATCTTTTAGTTATTTTGTTTGTGATTAAGAGAAAGAAATAATAATTTATTCAATCTTTGGGTTTAAACCATTAATCTCAAAAAATATATCACAAAATTGAGACCAAACAAAGGATATTTGAGAGGAAGCAACTTTACTTTTTTTTATAAAAAAAAAAGTAGTAAAAAAAAAAGGGACTGACAAATCTTAGACAAACCTTAACGGTTTGTCAAGGTTTGTCAGAATTTGTATGTCTTACAAAAAATGAAACAAAAACTTTGTTTGAAACACTGACAAAAAATGGAAACCATTTGAAACAAAAATATTATTTTTGTTAAGCTTTTTTTGTTAGGTCGTTATGGGGTATACAAATCGAAGATTTTTACGGCCTGACATCGCCTCCTAACATCGCTTTTGGCGATGTCAAGATGTTAAAAGAAGCCTGACAAAAAAAGCTTCGCTTTTTTTGTTTCAGGTTTTTGTTAGAAACTTAAGATTTGTTTTTATGGAGCATATGCTCCATAAAAACAAAACACTTTAATTAAATAAAAGTTTGTAAATGGTATTGCAAGTATAAATTATAAAATTAGTTTTAGATTATGGAATAAAAATTAAACATTTTTATCTAAAACTAACAGACGCTTGCCATACAAAAGCTAATAATAAAAAAAACACAGGGATGATTGGTAATACGTCTACAATAGGATCAAAAGGAGCATAAGCTTCTGGTAATTTTGCAAGTAATAGAGCCATGAATTAAAAAGTCTCCTTCAAAAAAATTTAAAATAGTTTAGTAATGTAAAAAGTAAAAAAGAAAGTTACCTTTATAGGTATCTTTACGTGCAACGCTCCTTTACAAATAAAAAATAACAAGTAGATTTATATAAGGTTATTGGAGCTAATAAAGCTTTAAAAGAAAGCTTCAAATACACAATACAAGCGCAATTCTGTATTTTCTATAAGATAAAAAGGTTTTTTAACAAAAAACATTGGGTGAAAGCCTACAAGAAGTCTTTTCTTGTTTGGGCCCTTTAGGGACCTACAAAAAAGGGATACTAATATTTTTGTTTGGACTTACAAGAAATCTTTTCTTGTTTGAGCTTATAAATTACTAACAAATACTTACAAAAAATGTTAAACTGACAAAAAATGCTCTGCATTTTTTGTCAGTTTAACATTTTTTGTAAGTATTTGTGTTCTTAAATGCTTGTTTTAATTATAAAAATAAATTGTTTAAGTTAATTTTTAGAAAGCTCTTTGAAAAGTGAAATATACCTAAAAAGGGTAGCTGATAATAATAAATTTTAAAATGTTTTAAAGAATTTAATATCAATTCTTTACTTATCACCTTATCACTTTTAACAAATAGGAAAACACGTAAAAAAAAACTCTAGGGTCTTTTTATAGTAGCACAGATTTTTTTTTTTTTCATCTATATTTTGAAAACCTTGTTAACCAATTAAGGCATTTTTTTAGAGACCAAAAAAGATATTTTCATTTATTGTCGGAGGCAAAGCGACAACTCGTCTTCTTTTTTTACGATCTAAGAAGTCTCTTTGATTTGTTTTTAAACGAAAAACGGATAAAAAACTTTCAAAAAGTATTTGAAACACTGACCTGACAAAAAATGTAAACAAAAAAAGCGAAGCTTTTTTTGTTTACATTTTTTGTCAGGTCAGGTTTCATATTTTTTGATTTTAAAGGGGTCAGTTTCCTCTAAGATTTTTTAATACAAAAAACGAATAATTTAAAGATTAACGATTAATATCTTTTTTTTATTTTTTAGTAAAATTAGGAAAGAATGGTTCATTAGTAGAGAAATCAAAAAGTTTTAATGAAAACATATTAACTTCTACAAAAAAATATTAGAAGATCCAGTTAAATTAAAAAAATATTAAATGATCCAATTAAATAACCTCCTTTACTTTTTATTTCAAAGGGAATTATTTTACCAATAACTGCAACAACTTTAACAATTGGAGCTGTAAGTCATATGTTTTATATTGATATGAAACAACAAAAAGGGTTAAAAAATAAAGATAAAAGTATAGAGCAAAATCAGATAAAATTCTTGGATAACACTTTTTAAGGATACTAATGAAATAAAGATAAAAGATAATATTCTATTAAAAAGTTCAGAAAAAATAAGTCATTATGTTCAGAAGATTTCAGATACTAACTTAAAAAATAATAATTACAGTATCTTATCGGAAGAAAAAAATACAAAGGAAAAAAATTTTTGTAAATTGTAGGCTTCCTTTTTTGTCAGTCTTTCAAATATTATTTTTGTTTTTGTTTCAAATATAATTTTTGTTAAGTTTTTGTTAGGGTGTCAGTAATTCACAAAATTTATTTATCGGAATAGTTGAAAAAATTGAAAAGCTTTCACATGTAGATATAGGAATAATTATTTTTCTACTGAAAAAAAAAATTACACAAAGTTGGACTAAAAATGAGCTATGTTCTTTTAAAATGCCTCTTATAATGGAAAAAAAGTGATCAAAAACATTATTTGAAAGTGATCTTAAGATCACTTTCAAATAGATTCATTTTTATAAGATTCTGATACTCTAGCCTTAGAAGGTCATCGTATTCTACATAAAGCAAGACTATGTCGTCAAATGTTTCAAAATCAGAACTACTAAATTGAACCTCTACTAAATAGCTATGCCCTTCGTTTTTAGTATATTTGCTCCGATCAAAATAAATTTGTGAAAGCGTGCAAATATTCCTTTTAAAGACTTCATCTTGGGGGGAAATTTGTTAATATAACAAATTTCCCCCCAATTTTATAAGGACGATTTAATTTGCGTTCTATTTCTGGATCGAGCCTTAAATTAGAAGCGGTTTCTGAATTAGATGAGCACGTATTAGGTGATGGTTTCGTTTTTTTATCAGAAAAAAAATCAAGGACCCGATCAAATACATTTTGTTTATTTGGATTTTCCTTTGTCATATATATATTTTTTATATATTTTTTTAATTTTGGTAAATCAGGATTTATCATTTTTATAAATTATACCATTTTGGTAAATCAGGATTTGGAATATTTTCAATAAGAAATTCGGTTCGGGTAGTAGTCAAGGATAAAGGTAACTTCATACCTTTGAAAAGACTATCTGTCAGAACAAGCTGTAATTGAGTCCAGTCAGTATTTGCTTTTAAATCTTTGCCGTCTAGTAACCATCTTTTCTCAGTATTTTATGCTACTAGAAGTTTCGGGTCGACTTGAAAAGGCATTATTTATTGAGAACTCGAAGCGCCTCGTAACGTAAAATGAGTTGGAAGGTTAGTAATAGTCAGGATAGCTTTTTGTTTTCTTTCGCAAAAATATCTTCTATCTACACTTCCTTTATTTAAATAGATTGTAAAAAGGGAAGCTACAGGATCAGGTTGTAGAACCCCTCGATCATTTTCAAAAAATCTTAAATACTGGACATGGTTTTCCTTCGGAAAACAATTGTGGCGCTTCTTTTATTTTACTACGTAAAATAATCAGCAACCATGATTGGGCAAAGCCCAATAATTATTTCCCGAAGGGAAATCATGATCTCCCTTCTAACAAAAACGTAGTTTTTGTTAGAGATAATTGTTTTCCTTATCTTTTCTTTCAGAAAAGATACAAAAACCATGAATAAGATAAAAAATATTATTTGGGTCCGTTGAACTTACTAACCGATAGCTGTACTCAAAATTAAAACCTATTTCTTTTAGAGTGCACTTAAACAGAAATTCACTAGGATTTGCTAAATTATTTAAAGCTAATTATAATAAAATGTTAGTGGAAGGGGCATTAGCACCAAAACAAAAGTTATCTCGAAAAGTATAATACTTTTTTTTACCGTCTTTGTGGTTAGGATTAAAAGAATATTTAACAGTTTTTTCAGGTAAAATGTAAGATTCGACCAAGTGTGGCTGTGGAATACAAATAAGTTCTGTAAAGCCCTTTTTTCCTAGAGCAGCGACAGCTACGCTTTTCTTATCATTTAAGAAATCCACAATTTAACAATTAGCTGTATCGATAACTTCATAATAATCTGATCGATTATATCTTTCTAGAGGAATTCTTTCATTTCGACGAGGGCACTTAATAACTTTAGATCTACTTAAAACCTCCTGAGGCATATTATAAACACGGTCATATTCTTGTTTTGTGAGAAGTTGTGGAGCAGGAATACTTTCTAATCGACGTGCTACAATACGATCCGGAGATCTTGCAGGAATTTTTTTTAGCCTCTAACGCTCTTTTTAGTTTCTTTGTTACAAACTTAAAAGGTAAAATCGAATCTGATGAACGTACAAATCCCATAATTTTTAACTAAAAATATTTAAAATTCTGGTAACAAAAAAATTATTTTTTTGTTACCAGAAGTCAACTAACTAAAAGATGTTTCTACTTGTTTATTCTTTATGGGGCATACTGACAAAAATAAAATTTGAAACACTGACAAAAAATGCTTTGCATTTTTTGTCAGGTTTCATTTTCGATTTGTAAGGCCCAATCAAAAGAGTATTAAAAGTAGAAATATCTTTTAATTATCCATTTACTGAAGGAGCTTCAACTGACGCTAAATCAAGTGGGAAGTTGTGAGCGTTACGCTCGTGCATTACTTCCATACCTAAGTTAGCACGGTTGATGATATCAGCCCATGTGTTAATTACACGACCTTGAGAGTCTACAACTGATTGGTTGAAGTTGAATCCGTTTAAGTTAAATGCCATAGTTGAAATACCTAAAGCAGTGAACCAGATTCCAACTACAGGCCATGCAGCTAAGAAGAAGTGTAAAGAACGAGAGTTGTTGAAAGAAGCATATTGGAAAATTAATCTTCCAAAGTAACCGTGTGCAGCTACGATGTTGTAAGTTTCTTCTTCTTGACCGAATTTGTAACCTTCGTTAGCAGATTCGTTCTCAGTAGTTTCACGGATTAGTGATGAAGTAACTAATGAACCGTGCATAGCAGAGAAAAGAGAACCACCAAATACACCAGCAACTCCTAACATGTGGAATGGGTGCATTAAAATGTTATGCTCAGCTTGGAATACAATCATGAAGTTGAAAGTACCTGAAATACCTAGTGGCATTCCATCACTGAAAGAACCTTGTCCAATAGGGTAAATAATGAATACAGCAGTAGCAGCTGCAACTGGTGCAGAGTAAGCTACAGCAATCCAAGGACGCATACCTAGCTTTTCAACTTTGTGTTTCCACTCACTTTATAATCAAAATAAAAGTTGTTGAAATGGACTATATTATCATCTTTAAAACAAAATTATCAAAAGGCTTGTATTACAAAAGCCATGAGATTCTTTAGTAAAGATGTCGGGCGCTAATAGGATTTTATTGTTGGGACTCAATCCTTAGTCTCTGAACGTTCCGGGGGATCAAAAAGCCCGTCCCCGGCTTCGCTGCTGATTGCCATTGTTAGTAAAAAGAAAAAAAAACTTAATATTCCTGTTTAATTGGATTATTATAAACAGTTTTTGTGCCATAAAAAAGATGATAGTCAACAAAAGTAGATGAAAGTTTTTTGAAAGGAATAGTGATGTCATCAATTTGTATACCCCACCTTACCAGATTACCTTTTTTCTGTACTATACGTTTTTCAGTATAAAACCCAGTCTTTAGCTTTTGTTGTTTAATTATTCGTGCTTTACCACCAATAATTCCAGCTTCCCGACGTTGATTAGGTGAAGTTAAACTTATATTTTTATTGAGACGAGCTAACCATCCAGATTTCACATTACGTTTTCCTGCATTTTTGTAACCATGCTTTTTTTGCCATAGGGAATTAAAAAAAAAGAGACTTTTTGCTTTATTTTGGTCACTATATTTTTTACCACCTACTTTACCTGCAAAACTAGCCATTTCGATTCGAGCTTCTTTAGTCATCCCTTTCATAAATTGAAATGCTATCAGATCGCCTTTTTGTCTATATGCTAAAAAACGATAATAATGAGCTAACCGATGATCAACAAAACTGCATCTAACAATATTTCCATCCATTTTATAAGTACCACCAGCGTGTTGTGGTAATATTCTATGTTTTTCTAATGGTGTGTTATCAAGATATTTTTTTGTTTTTAAATAAGCTATAAAAGAGAGATAGATATCATTTTTATTAATCATAGTGACACGCAATTTCTTTTCTTTTTCTTAAAACATTTCTTTTTTTAACAAAAAAAAACTACTAACAAGAAGGGTTCCAGCAATTCACCCGATTTTCTGTAAGGGTCACCCCTAAATCACAACCGCAGAAAGTGATGTGATACAGCCGCCTAAACTTAACGGAAAGATAATTCCCATTCACGACCCATGTAACAACAAACACCTAAGAAAAAGTGACATACAACTAATTGATAAGGACCACCGTTGTATAACCACTCGTCTAAAGATGCTGCTTCCCAAATTGGGTAAAAATGCAGACCAATTGCGTTTGAAGTAGGAACAACAGCACCAGAAATGATGTTGTTTCCGTATAATAAAGAACCAGATACTGGCTCACGGATACCATCGATGTCCACAGGAGGAGCAGCGATGAACGCAATGATGAATACAGAAGTTGCAGTTAAAAGAGTAGGGATCATTAAAACACCAAACCAACCGATGTAGATACGGTTTTCAGTGCTAGTAACCCACTCACAAAAACGTGCCCAAAGGCTAGCGCTTTCACGTCTTTCTAAAATAGCAGTCATAATAATTTTTTAATAATTTCAATAGATTATGTTAATTAATGAAAATCATTCACAAAACCTGGACAAACAAAAAGTCTGATTTAAAACAAAAAATGCAAAGCATTTTTTGTCAGGTTTTGTTAAAAATAATTTGCTCAATTAACAACTTCACAAACTAAAAACAAAAATTTTTAATTTTTTTGTAAAGGCCTTTTTTTTTAATTAAAAAAAAGGTTTTGTTAATTATATTATACCACAAAATACAATGGATTTTCAACTTATTTTTTATAAAAAAAAAGTTATGACAAAAAAAGCTATAAACAAAATCAGTGTTAGGCTTTTTTTGTTTTGTAGGTTAACCATTTTTATTATCTATTGTTTTATGACCTTACATAAACTATAGGTTTGTTAAAAAAAGTAAAACTGTGCTTTCTACAAAGCATAACAATTATTTTTTTTTTAAGTTTGACAAAAGACTACCTAGCTTCTTTAAAAACGTTTTCAATACATGTTATAGACTATAGATTTTTTCTAAAAAAAGAATTGTATCTAATTTTTTGCATAAATAATGCTAATGCCAAATGATAAAAAAAATACTATAGAACATTAATAAATTCTTTTAAATTATTTACTTTTTTTCAATAAAAAATAATCTAAATTAACATCAAAGGATGATATCGAATTTACGATTTAAATATCTTCAACATTTACAGGTCAGTAATATATATTTAAAACTGTTAGTTTTTCTTTTGAATCTCACTAAATATTATCTGCTTTTTGTTTTGTTTACTGTGCTAGGTCTACATTGCAAGATTGTGGACAGTAATAAAAGTAGAATTTGTTATCCCACTGTTCATTTAACAATAGTTTCCTCTTTTTTTATTTGTCTTCCTCAAAAAGGAGAACGATAACTAAGGTACTAAAAAGTAGAAATACTGAAAAAAATAAGCATAACTTTGAAAACAAGTTGTTGGGACAAAATAACCCAATAGACACGCAAAAATAACAAAATAGAAGAAGAAGTGCTTTTGTAAATAAATGTACTAAGACCGTAGTAAATCTAATAATAGGACGGAGATGTTTTACAAACTTTAAATTCGTACTATATGTTTTTTTTGTTTGAAACCTATATACCTTTTTTGCAGGTTTTATTTTTTTGTTTTTTTTTTATTAAAATCGAGACGGCGGCCAACAATAATTGTTTTTGTTTTGTTTTTTATTAGTAATTTTCAAATAATAGTCATTTCTATTAATAATTACACAAAAAAAAAGGGCAGTGAAAATTACTGTGTCCCAGAAATTTTTTATAACATTTTTTTTGTATTTATATATGTACTCACACAATAAGTTGGCCCCAAAAATTCTTGAAACAATAATAAACTTTTCAAGAATTTTTGGGCCCGAGTTTTCTGCTGCGATGCAAAACAAAGCTTTGGATTTCAATAATACAACAAACCATTCAAAATCTTTAATCCTTTTTGTTTTCACATAAGGATATTTATCTTTACACTAAAGTAAATGTTTTTATAATCCACCTAGAGATATCGATTAGTATCCCAGTAGATAGAATTTCTTCAGGTATTTCAGTTATTTCAATTAATATTTTTTGGACTTCTACTCTATTTGGAGCTGTAAATGGAACTTCTCGAAAAGTCTTTAAATCATTGTTTATATTTTCACAAATTTCTAAATATTAATTGACCCTTAAATTTATGGAACCAGTTTCTAAAAGACCAAGTGTGCTAAAAGTTAGTATAAATATAAAAAAAGGTAATAAACCTTTAAAATATCCTGGAAGAAATCGATCGAGAAATTGTTTACCCACAAGACGTGCTACTCTTTTATTTGTAAACGACAAATTTAATAAAACAAATAATAAAAATGTGGAAATTATTAAAAAAAACAAGAAATTTACAAAGGAAACTATAACTGTTGTTTTCCATTTTAGGAAAGAAAGGTAGGATGACAAATAATACGTAAAAAACATAATATTTTGTTTGACTAAAGTAAGAGACTGATAAATTTTGGGTTTTAATAGTATAAAACCCAAATGTGTTTACAAACTTTACTAGTCTTTCCTTGTAAAGAAATAAAGTTTTTTTGATAAAGTTTTCATAAAGATATGTTCTTTGTTTTTTTTAGAAGAAAATAGTAAATTAGAAAAGAATAGAGAAAAATTATTTATAAACATTTACTTTCGTATGCCCTTTTCTATTTCCTTTAGAAGATCACCCAACTCTTTAAGGTCTTCTGGTGTTAAAATAGTTGCTCAGAGCTTTCCGGTTTTGGATTCTCTACGACCTTTGTTAAAAATTTGTTTTATATGGCTTTTCTTTTTTTTTCCATTTTTAATAACACTTTTATACCGTTTTTAGCGCGTTTCCACCTAAAGTATTTTGATCTTTTTGTATACCTGTTCAAATTGTGGAGTTCGGAGGAAACCAAAAACAAATTAAGAAGTTTTATACAAAAAAGACTTTAATCGAAAATATTTTGTTTTTTTGAGCTCCTCAAAAATCGCTTTTGTATCTAATAACCTTTGTTTTAAAGCAGCTCATGAATTTTTACGTAACCAATGATCCCCATCTATTTGGGACTCATATGTTAAAGTTCTAAGGGGCTGCTCTGTAGAGCCTACAAGACCTTCAATTATGTATTTTTCCAAAGTTTGTTTTTCTGTTATATCTAAAAGTTACAAAAAGTATTTAGATTTTTTTCATTTTTTTCCCCAGTAAAAGAGACCTTGTATTCTTTTTAACTAATATTTTCAGCTGTTTTTAAAATTTTTACATTTTTTGACAATTTATTTAATATTTCTGCATTGTTAATGTACACTTCAAGATCTTGATTGTCAACACTCGAAATATTATTATTATCTACTGTTATGTTTAACTGGTGAGCAATGTCGTCGTGAACTAGCGAAGCAGCTTCGTTATAACGAGGTGATTCTAAAAGCTTATTTAAAAGGCTTGTATTGTGAGCATTAGCAATTAAATTTGCTAAACCAGAAGGAGCTAAAGTCTCTGAATCTACATTTGAGTCTCCAGAATTTATTTACAAAATAGGTTTATTGTCTTGATTTGAATCGCAGATTTTTTGTTCAATCTGACTCATTTCACGGAAAAGTTGATGCGTGGGTAGAAAAGGAGCTATAGAAATAAACTCTTTCTGTACATCTTGCCCCTCTCCTTTTGGGATATATCTTTCTTTTTGAATTCGCTTACGTGTTTGGAAAGCATAACTTTGAATTTCACTAGGTTTCACTTTAACTTTAGTTGAATCTGGATCTTTATAATAAGTAAATTCAAAAGTAAGTCCCCAACCAAACGTAGCATCGTAAAGATCGGCCTCCGTTTGAAATAAACTTGCATCTGCTGGGATTTCTCCAATGAATTGAACAATTTCAACTCTAGAAGTCGGAATTCTAACACGTTGAGAGGTGACTTGAGGAGCCTGAGCTCTTGGGGTAAGGTAAAGACCCTTGTTTGGCAAAATATTTTGTAAATGCCAGCGTGCAGCTACCATACCAATAAACTTATCTCCACTTTTTTGAATTAGAGAAGTTCCAGGTGTTTTCCCTCCAAATTGCTGCGTTATTCGACTTGTCACCCTTCGCAAAATGTGGATATCGTGAAAATCGATCGTGGCAAAAGAATAATTGCTAAGAGATAAAGAACACGATTCTTGAGCAACCAGATAATCTCTAATAATATATTCTGAAGCAGCTATATCATCTCTAATAACACATGTAGCAGCTGTTGGTTTACTAAAAAACTTATATTTGCTTGTCAATGATGTTCTTTTGCTAAAGACACCAATGACAGCAACAAAAAGAAGTAATAAAGTGACTCTGATAGGTTGAACATTAACTTTTTTAATAAATTTATAAAAAACACTCATTTTAAGTAAGTAAGATTATAATAATTACGCGGAAGTCACAGGATCGTCAAAATTGTATTTCATTAAAAATTGAGTTAAATCATCGAAATTTTTTTGATTCTCAATTAAAGATTTTGTTAAAGATTTATCAACTTTTAAAAAATTTAAAAGATTAGTAATTCCTTGTAAATCGTAAAAAAAACTATTAAAAATAGATATTGTGTTAAAATATAGAAGGACTGCTATCTATAATTGAGATTTGGTTTTTGTTTTTATTAAAAATTCTATAACATTGAGCTCATTCATCAAACTCAAAACAGAATTATTTGTTTCGGGTTTAACAAAAATGGGGATAATGGTTGCACATTCTGCATAACCTAAAGACATATTTTTTTTTCTTTATAATTTATTTGTAAATAATTAAAAATAACTGAAATGACTAATTGATTATAATTTATTTTTTTCATTTTTTCAAATAAAAAAAGAGTGTCATTGGTTTCAAATATGAAATCATTATTAGAAAAAAGAATTAAATCAATAAGTTCACAACTTGACTGACAAAAAGGAATACTATTTATTAATACTTGAAGTTGTTCATAATTTCCTAGCCATAAAAAACGGTCTTTGTCTTTTTTAAGGAAACGCTCCTTGTTAAAAAAATCATTTTTTTTATCTGTTTATTTTTGAAGTTCCATATTTCTTTTCTTATTATTTTCTACTTAAAGATTTAAAAATACAACACTAACTAGATTTTTAGTGGTAATACAACTAAAAAATCAACATTTAATTACATTATAAATTAAGATTTCAAAAATTGAAGATAAAGGATATATATAAAGTTTTTTGGTAATTGAAGGGATACAAAGTGTGTCTTTTGTTATAGAAAATATTCATAAAGAATTTATAAATTTCTAATAAAAATTTGAAACCTGACCTGACAAAAAATGTAAACAAAAACTATAAACAAAAAAATTCAAAGAACAGCAACAATGTGTCTTTCTTCGGGATATCATGATTCCATCTGTCATAGCTTTGTTGGTGCGACCAAAAAGACACGAATAAGTACAGATTTTTACTGCCTTTTTATGAAAAACATAAACTTTTCCATTATTTTTAAACTCATTTTCAAATATATTCCATAAACCCACTTTTTCGATTGCGTACCGTAAAACACGTAAATCCTAACTGTAAAGGCCTAACAGAATAGATGTAAAACAACTTTTAATATCAAAATCAACCAGATAATAAGCTTTATTTTTTATTTTGGCCCTTAAAAATTCTATAATGGTTTCTCTTAATGATCCTTTTACAGAGTATAAAACTTCACCGTATTTAACGGGTAAAATTCTTGGGGATATACCCATACTCTTATATTTGTGTAAGGCAATTCCATTTTTCATTACATGTCCCAATCCTCTCATTAAAACTTTTTTTAAAGAATCACAGAATTTATTACTTTTTTGTTTTAACTCGCATGTAATATTATTTAACACTCTTTCTGTTATGGACTTATCTCTTTTTGCGGATTCAGAACTCAAAAAGACTTTTAAATCTGTTTTTTCCTCTAACTTGGTTATAGAGTCATCGTAAAGGTTTGCAGATAAACGTGGGTGGAGACTTTGCTTTTGATTGTTTTTTTTTTTTTTGAGATTGATATATCTGAAATCTATGAATCTGATATCGAAGTTTCGGATATAGAAGGATCTGAGATTTTTTTCTCATTTCCTCCATCATCCGAAAGTATTGATTGATCTGAATTATCCAAGTATAGAGTAGAAGTTCGTATTTAATCGAAATCAAAAACTTTTGGTTGTAAAACGATACCTTCTATAAACATTCCAGGACCTTTTCGAACTTTCTTGGCTTGAGGACAGTTTAATAGCAGAGCATCTGTGAAAGATATGTGGGTTAAAGGAAGGTAACCATTTCTTTCACACCAGTTTATATACGCAGGAAATAAAGCTTTTATAAATTCCTGTTCCCTTTGATCCCTTTGTTGTTGATTTTTAAAACCAACAAAAGATGGTTTACCGGGGCATGTTTCTTCCTCGATCCATCGAGTCATCGGTGAGATATGATACTTTGTTTGATTAAAGGTCTCAGATAAAGATGGTACATTTATATTGTATTCCACGATATATTTTTGTAGACGCTCATCACTGGATGATAGTATCCAGTTTATAATACCTGATGATTCCGTAAGCAAAGTTCCTGAATACCCAACTTTAGTTTTTTGTATTAGGTTTTGTTTTTTTTTCTGGAACATAGTTACCTTTAAAGGGTCTCCTTCTTCGTACTATTGCATTAGAGTTGTCCCTAGTGCTTAAAGGTAAATTACCAATTACAATAATAAATTCTTCTGATATAACTTTCGTGGTACCCTGTGTATACATAACTCTTCCCCTTAAGGAATCACCTCCAACATAAGCCTTCAAAATGGATAGATCCTGGGAATATTTTTCAGTATCATTTATGATAACTAGTTTTTTTCCTATTAAATTTGCAATTTCAAAAATATCTGTCTTTAAAGCTTTCAAACTTGTAGTATAAGTTGCGTCTTCTCCTACAAGATATGATATCAACAAACCAAAAGTAGACTTTCCAGTTCCAGCAAAACCATATACATAAAAGAATATTTGCAGATCAGTTCTGCACAAAAATTTTCTAAGTATTCAAAGAACAAGGGTGCCACACATACTCGTATGGTAAGGAATTAGGAATAAATATTTCTGGCCTCCATTCTTCTAATGTTTTATCTTTTAGATTTAACAAACCGTTTTTCATTACAAACTCTCGACCGTCAAAAATTGGATCTTTCAAATGAGATGTTTTTGGACTATATAAAACATTTTGAAATACATTGTCTATCTATTATAATTCAGTTAAAAATATCAAAAAAGAAAATTATCCTTTTGCCACCGTGGCTAATAAAGAACTAATACATATTTTTAGGTCATACCTTGTTAATCTTTTATAACTACCTTTTTTTCTATTGTAAATATAAAAAGAATTGATGTCTGGCAACTTATTCAATAGTTTTATATAAGAATTTTTTAATAACAATCTACTATACTCTAAAGCGCTTACAACTTTGAGTTCAACTTTTTTATTAAAACAGGTAAATTTTTCTGGCTTTAAGTCGTGATTTAATTGTAAATTTAAAGGTGTTATTTCGAGCATAAAATTTTATTTTTTGTTTACATTTTTTGTCAGTGTCAGTGTCAGGTCCGTATTTGAAACAAAAAAAGCGAAGCTTTTTTTGTCAGGTCTGTATTTTTGTTTGTATTTTTGTCTAAACTTTGTTGAAATTATTCTTGTTATTGATAAAACTATTTTATAATAATTTCAAGATAAAACTGTTTCTTTAAAATTTAAAAACATATAATTCATTATTTTTTATACAGAACCTTAATTTTTATTTTTAGTTAAATTTTTTTGTTTAAAGTTTTTTGTTTAAAGTTTTTGTAAGGAGTGTCGATCTCAATCTATCCAGTAAACAATTTTTCCATAATTTGACTAATGTTGTCCCGCTCCCGAGATACGTATTTAATACCTGTAAAACCTCGAATATTATTTTCTCTACTTTTTGTAGTATGTATTTTCAAAAGACAGAAAATCTGGTATATCTCTTTGTAAAACTTTTCTTTACTGAATTTACTTTCCTCATAGTAGAGATCACTGCAATAGTATTCATATAAGTCGATTGTGCCTATAAAATTGCCGTAAACAATGCGGATATGTGCTAAAGACCAATGAACCAAAAAAATCTGGCGGGATAAGGTCATGTAACGATCTATCTGCGTTGGTAAAAGTTCTTTATTTGGATCATGCTCAAGTATCGGCAGCTCAACACTCGTTTTATCTTCCAAATTTGAGAATTTGTAGTCAGAAGAAGATTTGATGTTACTTTCTTCGAATGTTGGAGAAAAGTCCATAGGGACTAAAGTTCTGTCTGATGTTTTATCAAAAATTGGTTCAACTAGTGAGTTATTGTTATGACCATTTTTAGTATAAGCAATCTGACTATTTCTGTTATCTATGCTTTGGTTTGTATTTTTCTGATTTGGCAAAGCACTACAAGCTAAACCTTTTGACCCTTTTTGGTTTGATGCTCTGCTTTTGTTATATGCCTTTTTATTGTACAGTCCTTGATTTGTAACTTGTTTTTGATCATCGCTATTTGATAAAATATTTATGTTTTTTGTATCTCTTTTTGCGGCACAAATAAACTTTTTAATCTTTGTCCGTCTTTCCAAGTTATATTGCGTAAAAATATTAAACCTTTCTACCGGAACAAAATCAAAATAGCCTATAGAGTGATACGCAAACCTTTTAGATTTCAGAGTACTTGGTGATCTGCTTTTATGATATTTCTTATTATTGTATAGTACATAATCTCCCGAAGGGATATAATTGTTTTCCAAAGGAAAACCATGATTTGCCTCATCTTTTTGTATCTTTTCTGCAAGAAAAGATAAGGGCTCCCTTAAGGGACCTACAAAAACTTGAGACAAAAATATTATTTTTGTTAAGTTTTTGTTAGAAAAGATACAGAAATTATCTGGCATTTCCACTATTGAACTAGATGCTGTCTGAGCATATTCTTGATACAAAGCAAAGAGTTTGTTTGGTGTAGGTCTTTCTAGTGTGAATCCCAATTTTGATAATTGTGTAGATACTATATTATCTTCTATATTTTTAAAGGTAAAGAGTTTGTCCAAATTATAAAAAGCAAAAAGTTTGTTTGGTGTCGGTGGTTTTAGTGTCAAGCCGCTGTGTGATAATGTTTCTAGTGTGAACCCACTTTTTGGTAATATTGTATAATGATTAAATTGCTCTACCGGAGCAAAATTTTGTATATTACCTTCTGTATTAACAAAGGTACTAAATCTTACTCGCGAAACAATTTCTTCTCGATCACCTCTACCATTACACGCAAACGTTTTAGATTTAAGCAGATTGGAATTAGGTAGATAAGCCGTACGATACATGCTAATAGCCTTAAGTTTATATGGAAAGATAAGCAAACTACTACGCAACATAGACCCAAAAAGTGACACTTCAATTATACTAACTTGAAGTGCTCTTAATGTAATTCGAATATTTTGAGTATTTTTTAAATAATGCAATTTATTGTTATAAATAATAAAACCATCCCAATAAAAAATAAAAGAACGTATTGTATTTAAAAACACTTTTATCAACTGAATTTTTATGATATCATATAAGAACATACACTTAGACGCGAATAAAAATACGGACCCTGACAAAAAATGCTTTAAATTTTGAAACAAAAAATGCTTTACATTTTTTGTCAAGGTGAGTCTTTCAGTATTTTTGGTTGTTACAATAAAAAAGTTAGTTTTTAGAATTGATTTACTAAATTCAGATAAAAACCAAAGTATCTTTTGTTTATAAGATAAAAACCAAAGCATCTTTTTTTGATATTTAGAATAAATAGTTTCTTCGAAAGTTGATTTAAACAAAAAATTGTCTATCTTTTCTTCGAAAGTTGGTTCAAACAAAGGATTATGTCTTATTTCTTCGAAACTTTTTCTAAACAAAGGATTATATTTCGTTTCTTCGAAAGGACTTTTAAACAAAAGACTATGTTGCGTTTCTTTTAAAGCTCCTTCAATCAAAAGAATAAGTTGCTTTTCTTCTTTTTCTTCTAAAGTGGGTCGGCTAGGTTGTTTCCGGGCATCCAGCACTAGGTTAAAGGTGGGGGACATAGGTGTTAGTCGTGATTTTACGTTAAATTCTCTTCTTATTAATCTGGATTCTTCGCTTATTAATCTAGATCTTAGCGAAAATACTCTAGCAATTCGATTAATTTACTTAAAGCTATTTTAAAACAAGAAATCCACACTTCCTGTTGCGTCGGTCAAAGAACAGGTCTTATTTTATTTGTATTATCCACACTTTTTTCATTTACTTGTTTTTGACTACCTGTAAAACTAAGGTAAACTTAACCGACAATATGAAAAAATTAAAGTGGAAAAGGATACCATTTTTTAGAAATCTTAAATAAAATTGAAACAAATTTATTTAAGATTACACACTATTTAAAATTGATAAAACCTCGTGTTCTTTTAGACCAAAATTAGCAGATAATAAATTTTTTGCTTCTTTTAAGGTGATTTTTTGCATTTTATACTTATGCAAAATATTTAAGAAATTAGACTTTTTTAAAACAATAATAATATCAGAAAATTCTTTTTCTTCGATGCTTTGTTTTTCATGGAAGTATTGCTGTCTTTCTTTTCTTTGTTTTGTGTCTTTTTTCGAAGAAAAGTAACAAAGATAAAGGTATAGACAACCAGAAACTACTGAAAGAGCAAATAAACCACGAGCTAACGGTAAATACGGACTCTCACTTGAAGGGACTGCTGGTCCAGATTGACCTACACTATAGTGTTTGTGTTGTTCTTTAGGATAAAAAGGATTGCCAACAGAAGCGATTTTTGAAGAACCAGACCCAACATGCTTTTTATTTGTTGTTATACTCGATTTGGGTGAAATTGATGTTTCACTTTTTCGTTCGTCGAGTAAAGTTTTTGCTTCAGTGTTTCTTTCATTTACAACAAATTTAACAGTGTCCAAACTTGCTAACTGTTGATTCACAGAGTTTGAAGTATCTTCGATTTGTGGATTCGCCATATCGACAGCAGCTTCCCGTAGATTTCCTACAGCTTTGCTAGCTTCTACGTTCACTTTTTCTTGCTGTATATTTAAAAGAACTTTATCATCTCCCGAAGCATTTTCTACCATTTTTTCACCTTCTGCTCGCATAGCCATTACACTTTCCGTTGCCTTATTTATTCTAGTTACATTTACATTTTTTGGATTATTTAGATCTACTACTTTATGTTGTTGGTAGGTTTTTGCAAAAGGAACAGCCCTACCTTCTTGAATAATATAGTCCGTATTTTCATCTAGACGGCCCACTCTTTTTAAACAGCAAATAATTTGATCATTTGTTGCATCACAAAGTTGTAACTTATAAATTGCATGCGAAGTTTTATAACTTGGATTCTTACAACATGTATCGAAAACCTCGCCCAAACCATCTTGCTGTTGTTTGGTTATGTTTTTTTCAAGTTTTAAATGTTCTAGATACGCAACATAAGCAGCGGTTCCAGCAGTCACAGCTGTGGCTCCTGCAGTCACTCGTGCAGCAGTTATAAAACTTGTTTGTTGGGTCGTTTGTGAAGATTGGGTTGGTGGTACTCCTGGTGATGTTTGAGTGAGTGGAACGTTTTGTGTAGCAAGATTTATTGGCTTTTCAGGGTTCATAAAGGTTCCTTTAAAAAAAAATTTTTTTTGTAAAATAAATAGAAAGTTTGTCTAATATTTTTGATAAAAAAACAAAAATAGATTTTTTCATTTTTAAAATGAAAAACAGCCAAGAAGTCAAAAGATTCATAGCGTTACCGATTTAATAACACAAAAAATTTAAAGATTTTAAACTTAAATGTTTTACAGGTATCATGATTTACTTAAATTGGTGATTTCCTGGCAAATAAATAATTTTTCATAAAGATCTTTAATTTTTTTAATTATCAACACTCTTATAATATCCTGAATACTAATATTCTGTCAATCCAGTCCGCCTCTCTTATATTTGTATTTTATATTTTTTTTAACTTAAAAAAAAACTACTACAAAAATTTTTTTAGTTGAGAGACAAAGACCTGACACTGACCTTGTTAGAGAATCTAGGTATTCGTCCTCACTTTTGATTTGCTTTTCAGCAAAATCATTGGGAAAGCTTTTGTCTAGCATAATAAAAATTTATTTTAAATCGACAAAAAATCAAAAACATAGTAGAAGTATAGTATGTAGGTGTGTGTGTTATATGATATTGTTCCTTGGCCTAACCAGCTTTCTTTCATAAAGGAAGCTGATTTGTTTTCTAAAAAATAAAACTTTTTTTTCTTAAAATATTAAGGTTTTTTTAAGAAAAAAAAGTTTTATAATATAAATCTTGAGTTTCTAAACGAACAATATCTTTACGGGATACATAGGTAGTATAATGTGTAACTGGAAATTCAAAATTTGAATTACGTTCTTTTGATTTTTGTGACAAATCCGTGTCTAAAAAGTCACTTTCGAATTCTATTTCGTAATAAATTTCGTCGTCTAAATCTCCTTTACTAAAAACTGCAATTATTGTACAAAGATATCCAGTGTACATTAAATCGTCTGGAAAATCTTTTAACAAAACAACCATGTCATTCACAGCCATTATTCTGTTTAGTTTACTTTTTATTGAATCTTCTCCCTGGCTTTCTATATAAAGACCGGTATAATTTATTTCTTTTGAGCTTCCTGCTGTTTCGTGCGAAGAACTTTGAATGTTGGAAACAACAACTGTAGCATCAGTGTCTGAAGAAAGTTTTCGTTTTTTCTGATTGGGCATAAAAATATATTTTTAATTTATAAAATTATTTAAAAAAATAGCAAATAAGAGTGCTTTTTCTTAGAAAAAAAAATTATTTAAGTTTAAGGTTGACCATAAAAGCTACCATAAGGAAATAAAACTATAGGTCTTTCATTCGGTGCTGTACTATCAGCTCCTTCTTCAAAAACGTCATAAGGATAAAAGTTTGGATCGTATTCGAAGTGAGCTTTAGGAGGTTTGTCAGGATGAAACAAAAATTGAAACCTGACAAAAATAAAAATATTATTTAAAACAAAAAATGCTTAACACTGACAAAAAATGTGAAACATTTGAAACAAAAATATTATTTTTGTTTTTGTTTCAAAAGCTTAACCTGACAAAAAAAGCTTGAGACCTGACAAAGCAAAGCTTTTTTTTGTTTCAAATCTTATTTTTGTTAAGCTTTTTTTGTCAGGTCAGGTTTTTGTTTCAAATATTATTTGAAACAAAAAAAGCTGAAACAAAAAGCTTTTTTTTGTCAGGTCTCAAGCTTTTTTTGTCAGGTTAAGCTTTTTTTGTCAGGTCATAACTACAAAACCTTGACAAAAAAAGCTGAAACAAAAATCTTATTTTTGTCAGGCTTTTTTTGTTAAGCAATTATTTTTATTTAGTAGCCTTAAATTCTTCAGTAAATTCAGAAAGACCTTCTTTTAAAATACTTTCTGCTTCATCAGTGAAAGTGTTAGTTTCCTGAATAATTTCACCATATTTTGGTTTTGTGTTACCCATATATTGTCGTAATCCAATTAAAAAAGAACGAACTTGTTCTGTTTCAATTTTATCAAGAAATCCATTAGTTCCTGCATAAATAGTAGTCACTTGATCTGCTACAGATAATGGGCTTGCTTGTGCTTGTTTAAGAAGTTCACGCAAACGTTGTCCTCTAGCTAATTGATTTTGAGTTGCTTGGTCTAAATCAGACGCGAATTGAGCAAAAGCTTCTAATTCTGCAAATTGAGCTAATTCCAGTTTTAATTTTCCTGCTACTTGTTTCATTGCTTTGGGTTGTGCTGCAGATCCTACACGAGAAACAGATATACCTACGTTAATAGCTGGACGAATACCTGCATTAAAAATATCTCCCGACAAAAATATTTGTCCATCTGTAATTGAAATCACATTAGTTGGGATATATGCAGAAACATCTCCTTCTTGAGTTTCTACAATAGGTAAAGCAGTCATACTTCCACTGCCTAAATCGTCACTTAATTTTGCAGCTCGTTCTAAAAGTCGAGAATGTAAATAGAAAACATCACCTGGATAAGCTTCACGTCCTGGAGGACGACGTAGTAATAAAGACATTTCACGATATGCTTGTGCTTGTTTAGATAAATCGTCATAAATAACTAATGTATGACGACCTGTATACATAAAGAATTCAGCTAAAGCAGCACCGGTGTAAGGCGCTAGATACTGTAACGTTGCTGGAGAATCTGCTGGTGCAGCAACAATAATTGTATAATCCATTGCTCCACGATCTTGTAAAGTAGTTAATACTTGAGCAATAGAAGAAGCCTTTTGTCCAATAGCTACATATACACAAATAACATCTTTACCTTTTTGATTTAAGATTGTATCTGTAGCAACTGCAGTTTTTCCTGTTTGACGATCTCCAATGATAAGTTCTCGTTGACCCCGTCCAATTGGAATCATAGAATCAATTGCTAAAAGACCAGTTTGTAACGGTTCATGAATAGAACGACGAGAAATAATTCCAGGTGCTCCAGATTCAATTAGTCTGGTTTCACTAGTGTTTATTTCACCTTTTCCATCAATTGGACGAGCTAATGAATTTACAACACGTCCCAAATAACCATCTCCTACTGAAATTTGAGCAATTTTTCCGGTTGCTCTAACAGATGAACCTTCTTGAACGTTTCGACCTTCTCCCATAAGAACTGCACCAACGTTTTTTGACTCAAGGTTTAAAGCAATCCCTACAGTGCCGTCTTCAAACTCTAAAAGTTCACCAGCCATAACTTTTTCAAGACCATAAATTCTTGCAATACCATCCCCTACTTGGAAAACAGTACCAACATTAACTACTTTTACTTCTTGATTATATTGTTCAATTTGTTGTCTTATAATACTACTGATTTCATCAGGTCGAATTTTAACCATTGGCGGATAAACTCCCTATCTTGATTTCTGTTTCTTCTTACCGTTTTTTTTCAAAAAAGAAAAGGCTGTTTTTTACAAATCTTATAAATTTAATACAAATCCAATACTGACAAAAAAAGCTTAACAAAAAAAGCGAAGCTTTTTTTGTCAGGCATTTTTTGTTTCAAATAAGAAGGTCTGACAAAAAAAGCGAAGCTTTTTTTGTTAAGCTTTTAAAATTCTGACAAACCCTGACACATTTTAAACAAAAAGAAGACAAAAACTGAAACAAAAATTTTGGGCCTTCTAACAAAAAAACTATTATTGTTAAACAAGGGTATTTTTGTCAGGTTTTTGTCAGAGTTTCAAATGCAAAGCATTTTTTGTCAGGTCAGTATTTTTGTCTTTGCTTATGTACCATTTTTATTTTATAAAAAAGCACAAGTATATAATTAGTGAACCTTGTAGTTTGTAAAAAGTACAATATTAAAATTGTTCACAGATGAATGGAATGAAGCGTCTAATCGAGTTTTTAATTTGTCACGCACTTGATTTAATGCAAGTGATACAACTTGTTGAGAAACTTGACTAATTGTTTTTTGTTGTTGCATTTGAAGAGTTTCTTGTTTAACTTCTTCTAAACGTTGAGCGTCTTCTTGAGTCTGACGAATACATTGCTTTTTTTCTTGTTCTGCTGTAATACTTCCTTGTTGCCGAATTTCAGTAGCTTTTTTTTGTGCAAGTTCAAGTTGAGATTTTGCTTTGGATAATTTTTCCTTAGCTTCTTCGGCTCGTTGATCAGCTTCTTGAAGGCTATTTAAAATAGTTTGTCTACGATTTTCAAGTAAAGAGCGTAAAGCATCTCCTCCGAAAGAAACAACAATTCCAATAACTACTGCTAAATTGATTACATTTGTTTCTAAAATATTACCATTAAAACCAAACTCTGCCCCAAAGGGTAGAGTTGAAAGATTAGAAACCTGATCTGATATATTTATCAAGAGGGTTAAATCAATCATAAAACCTCCGTCTTTTTTTTTATGCTAGGTTTTTATATCTTTTTGCTTTTGCTTTCACTTTGTAAATCCTACAATTTGTAAAAAGGCTTCTTGCTATACAATTTTGAACAACTCTCTAACAAAAATGGGCAAACAAATCCTGACAAACCTTGACAAACCGTTAACAAAAACTGAAAACAATAAGACAAAAATATTGGCTTTACAAAAAATGCTTGACAAAAAAAGCCTGACAAAAAAAGCTTCGCTTTTTTTGTTTCAGCTTTTTTTGTCAAGCATTTTTTGTCAGGTCAGGATTGTTGTTTGAATATTTTGTTTTACTTTTTTTGTTTTACGTAGTAAAACAAAAACTATAAACAAAAGAAGCACTTTTCTTTCAGTTTTTGTTAAAGGTTTGTCAAGGTTTGTTTAAGATTTATTTGCCTTACAAAAATGGTATTTTTGTCTCTGTAGACTGAAAATAAAAACTGCAGTTATGACAAAAATACTGACCTAACAAAAACAAAAATATTATTTTTGTTTTAAACTTCGTTTTTGTAAATTTTCTTTCGGAAAACCTTTGGAAAACCTTATTTTTTTGTATCTTTTATGAAAGAAAAGATAAAGAAAAGATACAGAAAACCTTAAACAAAAATACTATTTTTGTTAGGAAAACCTTTGTAAAACCTTTTTTGTTTCAATTTTTGTTTCATCTTGACAAATCGTTAACAAAAACCTGAGGTAAAATTAGTAGTATCCAAACAAAAACAAAGTTTTTGTAAGTTTTCTAACAAAAACAAAGTTTTTGTTGGAAAACCTTTTTTGTCAGTGTCAGTATTTTTGTCAGGTATGCCCTATTAAAACAAAGTTTAAAACAAAAAAAGCCTGACAAAAAAAGCTTCGCTTTTTTTGTCAGGCTTTTTTCGTTAAGCTTTTTTTGTCAGGTTTGGGTTTTTGCTTTGTAAGATCTATATGGTATTATTTTTTATTTATAAAACAGTTACCAAGCAACTTTTTTTTGATGTAAGTAATAATATGAGTAATTATGTTAGTAGTAACACCATTTACCTTAACTCAAAAACTTTTTATAAGTTTTTAAATTAAGAAGCAAAAGGGTTAGCAAAAAGTAAAGCTAAAGCTACAACTAATCCATAAATAGTTAAAGATTCCATGAAAGCAAAACTTAATAATAAAGCACCACGGATTTTACCTTCAGCTTCAGGTTGTCTAGCAATACCTTCAACCGCATATCCAGCAGCAGTACCTTGTCCCATACCCGGTCCAATAGCAGCAAGACCAACAGCTAATCCAGCAGCGATAACAGATGCAGCAGCAATAAGTGGATTCATGATTTTTTTCTCCAATTTGATTATTAAAATGTTTTTGTTTTAAATAAAAAACACTATTTATTTTAAAATTTTATTTATTGAAAATAAAAAGGTTTTAGAAGTAATAAATTTAGATTTTGTTTAATAAATTTTTGCATAAACTTGAAACAAACCTAAAGCAATCAAAAATTTATTAAAGATTTGTTAGAATAAAAATTCGACAAAAATGATTTTTGTATCTTTTCTTGTAGAAAAGATAAAAGGTGAAACAAAAATTATATTTGAAAGACTGACAAAAGATGCTTGACAAAAAAAGTCTGACAAAAAATGCGAAGCTTTTTTGTTAAGCTTTTTTTGTTAGGCATTTGAAACAAAAATAATATTTTTGTTTCAAATAGTATTGTTCTTTCGCTTTGCCCTACAAAAACAAAATTTTTGTTTTACTTTTTTATCAGATTTATCTCCGGTTTGTTAAAAGAGACAAAAAAAAGTATAAAATTAGATTTCACAAAACAATCTCTTTTGATTTTTTTTACACTTTTTAAAAAGTGGTACTTGTTTTTTTTTAGTCATATTTGATCTTTTTGTGTAAAAAATTGAGTTTTCGTGAGCACTCTTACAAATTGTAAAAGTTGTGCTTTGCACAATTTTGAATTACTAAATAAACTTTAGAGCTTTACTAGACAAAAACAGACAAAAATACTATTTGAAACAAAAACAAAAATAATATTTTTGTTTCAAATGCTTAACAAAAAAAGCCTGACAAAAAAAAGCTTCGCTTTTTTTGTTAAGCTTTTTTTGTCAGGCTTTTTTTGCCAGGTCTCACTTTTTGTTCAGAATGGTTACATCAAATTTTTACCGTTTTTATAAAAGAAAAATAGTAAAACTCTAAAAAGCCTTGATTATGGGTCAACATTGCTAACAAAACAATGTTTTGTTAGCAATGTTGACAAAGTAACCTTCGTAATGCAGACAAAAGTCTGCCAATTTTTTAAAAATTGAATGACTTTTAAAATTTTAGCTTAATTTAATTATACCGTGTGTCTGTTAAAGTGGACAGTGCTTATGAAAAAAATGGTAATATTAAAAGACGTAAATAACCAGAAAATACAAACTTTACAAAAACCTGACAAAAAATGTCTGACAAAAAAAGCAAAGCATTTTTTGTTAGGCATTTTTTATTTTAAATAATATTTTTGTTTCAAATGCAAAACAAAAAAATGCTTTGCTTTTTTTGTCAGGCATTTTTTGTCAGTCTTTCAATTTTTGTTTCATCTTGACAAACCTTTAACAAAAACTTAAAACAATAAGACAAAAAAGGGATACTACTGACCTGACAAAAAAAGCTTAACCTGACAAAAAATGCTTAACACTGACAAAAAATGTGAAACATTTTTTGTTTCAAAAGCTTCGCATTTTTTGTCAGGCTTTTTTTGTTTCGAAAAAGATTTGAAACAAAAACAAGAATATTATTTTTGTTTCAAGTTTTTGTTTGGATACTACTGACCTGACAAAAAAAGCTTTGCTTTTTTTGTTTCAATTTTTGTTTCCATTTTTGTTTAAAGTTCTTGTAGGGTTTCACCTATCCTTTTTGCGGTTTCAAATCAAAAATAAAAATTAGACAAATTTGTTAAAATTTTTGTTAAATCTGCATTAGCTTTAACACCCTAGTAAAAAATTTTACCAAACTAAAAAGACAAAATCTTTATTAAAAATTGATAAACTTTTCTATTAGTTTTCTATCAGATTCTAATCAAAGGTGTAAAATTTATAAAATAAGCATTAAAAAACAACCTAAAGTGTTAAAAAAAAATAAATAACATTACAGACATTATCCTCTAACATTGCCAAAAGCTTACAAATCTTGACAAGACCTGAGAAAAATATTGATTAAAATGTTAACAAAAATTCTGGCACTGACCTGACCTGACAAAAAAAGCCTGACAAAAAAAGCTTCGCTTTTTTTGTTTCAGCTTTTTTTGTTTCAAATGCTTTCCATTTTTTGTCAGGTTTCTATTTTTGTTTTTATTTTTGTTTTAGATTTGTCAGTCTAGATGTTAAGAAGGTCATATCAAAAAAAGATTAATGTCCTTCAAGAGCTTCACCTATATAAGCACCTGCTAAAGTTGCAAAAACAAGAGCTTGAATAGCACTTGTAAATAAGCCCAAAAGCATTAATGGGATTGGAACAACTAAAGGTACTAAAGTAATTAAAACACCTACAACTAATTCATCTGCTAAAATGTTACCAAAAAGTCGAAAACTTAAAGAAAGTGGTTTTGTGAAATCTTCAAGAATATTAATTGGTAACAAAAAAGCAGCAGGTTGGACATATCGTTTAAAATAACCTAAACCTTTTTTTCTTAATCCGGCATAAAAATAAGCAATAGATGTTAATAAAGCTAAAGATACAGTTGTATTAATGTCATTTGTAGGTGCAGCTAATTCTCCATTTGGTAATTCAAGCAGCCGCCACGGAACAAGAGCTCCAGACCAATTTGATACAAAAATGAAAAGAAAAATTGTGCCTAAAAATGGAACCCAAGTTAAATATTCTTCTTCACCTATTTGAGTTTTTGCTAAATCACGAATAAACTCGGTAATATATTCAGTTAAATTTTGTAAACCATCAGGAGTTGATTTTAAATTTCGATTTGCTGATAGAGACAGTAACGCAATAATTCCAAAAACTATCCATGAAGTAATTAAAACTTGTCCGTGTACTTGATAATCTCCAAGTTGCCAATAAAAATGTTGCCCAACTGAAACTTCTGAAATTTCAAATAAAGGATTTTGCGTAGCAACATTTAGATCAGCTTTATTAACATAAAAAAGGGGATAATTCTGTGAGGTTATGCTTAGCATTTCATTCATTGTAAACATATCAATTAATTTTTTTGTTCAAGTGTTATCTGTACCTTTATGGATATCCGTATATTTATAAAATCTAATGAAATTGCGTACTAAGAAACCTGTTTAATATAAAACAATATTAGAAACAAAAGAAGACAAAACGATTTGAAAGACTGACCTGACAAAAAAAGCGAAGCTTTTGAAACAAAAAATGGTTTACATTTTTTGTCAGTGTTTCAAGCTTTTGTCTAGCTAGATTTCCTAAAAAGCAACAAAATTTGTTAAAAATATATAGAAATAAAATAGAATTTATAAACCATAAAAATTTAGTAAAATATTTGAGCGGAGCCTTCTTACATCGTCTTTGACGATGTATGGTTCTACTCCGTTGGTATCAACTAAAAAATTAGATCTCTTTTATAAGTTCACTACAGATTTTCTTATTAGTTGTTTAGAGGTTTTTTAATTACTAAAAAAAATGAGATTTTCTAGTAAATCTACAATTTTACAATTTGTAAGTAAAGCGAAGGTTTCCTAAGTTTTTTGCAAGATAACTCTGCGATAGTTACAAATTTTACATTTTAATTTTCTAACAAAAACTGAAACAAAAATATTATTTTTGTTTCATCTTATTATCTTTTATTTGTAAGCCCCTTGATTGCCTTTATAAAACAAAGTTTTAGATAAAAAAAAATAAGGACAACTCAGACAAATTAAAAACGAGAACAAGACATAAGTCTGACCTGACAAAAAATGCTTTGCATTTGAAACAAAAAATGGTTTCCATTTTTTGTCAGTCTTTCAAATCTTATTTTGTCAAAATTATTGTTAGAAATTTGTTACAAGCAGCCTTTTTTTTTTATGTAGTAAAACTTAAAGAAAATCTTTTGAATTAAAAAACATGTTAGAAACTTGAACTTCATATTTTAGTTTAGTGGATAACCTACTAATCTTGCAAGTTTATAAAAAATAAAAATTAAATTTAAATCATTTAAACAAAACAGAAGAACATGATTTTTCAAAGGTAAATAATTGCTGCGCAAACAAATCGGAGATGAAACCTGACAAAAAATGCTTTCCATTTTTTGTTTCAAATTGAAAGCTGACATGTTTCAAATATTAAGCGAATGACAAAAACTGAAACCTGACAAAAAATGTAAACAAAAAATGGAAAGCATTTTTTGTCAGTGTTTCAAGCGGGTGTAAGGTTTTTGTTAGGGTGTCCGTATTTTTGTCAGGTAAGCGAAACCATGACAAAAACTGTACCAAGTCTAGATAAGTTGAAAATAAAAGTAAATTGCAAAACTATTTTTGCTTGCTCTCCAAAATCCTGTTTTTGTTTCAATTTTTGTTAGAAATTTGTTAAAAGTAAATTAACAAGTATTTTGCTTTTTATATGATTTCGTTTTCTTATGAAATAATTTTTTTTGAAGTAAAAAATTGCTTGCAGTTTTAGTTTTATTTGTCTATAGAAAATTTTAAATTTTATAGTAATAAGATATTTCTTATGTATATTTAAGTTTTATTGATGATTTTTAAATTTATATAATAATGTATAGTTTAAAGATTCTAGTTAGTTTAGATATGTTAATACTAGAAAAATTATGAATAACGAAAAAAATTAAATGTTACTCAGAAGTACTTATTTAAAGAGTAGAATATTAATCTTACTACTTCTAGGTTTTATATTGCAAAACCTAGAAGTATCTATAAAAAATAGAAAAACAAATACAAAAATAGGGGAGCTTTATATGTCCTAACTTGTTAGCCCAAATCTCTTTAGATTAATTCAGATTTGTCTACAGTACCTATGTTTTATAAATAAGATTATTCCAACTATAAATTATAGATTAAGATAGATAGCGATAAAAAATTTATATAAATTTTATCCTTGCAAACAAAAACCTGACCTGACAAAAAAAGCTTAACAAAAATAAGATTTGAAACAAAAAAAGCTTAACCAAAATCTTATTTTTGTTTCAAATGCTTTACATTTTTTGTCAGTCTTTCAAGCTTTTTTTGTTTCAAATCTTATTTTTGTTAAGCTTTTTTTGTCAGGTAAGAAAGTCATAATAAGAAAAAAAAGTATTTTTTTTACTAGTTTTTCATAAAACAAAATTAGAATAAGTACATATTTAAAACGTTTTTGTAATTTATTTAGTATTTCTGCTTGTTTTACTACGTAAAACAAAAGAAGAGTTTTTCTTTTTTGAATACTGTAAAGACTTTTTATGGTCTTGGTTTTTTTGCTTTTCTTGAAATTGTTTTTGCCCTTTTTGAATATCTTCTAAAAAGTTAGTTAAAAGTAATCTAAGAGAAGCAACTGAATCATCATTTGCGGGTACAAAAAGATCAGCTAAACTAGGATCACAGTCAGTATCAAGAATAGTAATACTTCGTATACCTAATTTTTGACATTCGCGTACAGCGTTAATTTCTTCAGGTTGTCCTACAATGATAACAATATCAGGTATTGCAAACATTTTTTTCAAACCACCTAAATATCTTTGTAAACGTTCCTTTTCTTTTTTACTTGTTGCAGCTTCTTTTTTTGGTAGATTTTCAAAATCTCCTCTTTTTTCTCGAAACTCTAAATCATTAAGTTTAGCAATAGATGTTTTAATTGTTTTCCAATTAGTTAACATTCCACCAAGCCAACGTTGGTTTACATAAAATGAATCACATTGCAATGCAGCTTTTGCTATCAATCGTGTTGCTTGTTTTTTTGTTCCAACAAATAAAAAAGTTTTTCCTTGACTAGCAGATTCAGTTAAAAACTGTGAAACTTGTTTTAAGTGAGAATATGTTTGAATTAAATCTATTATATGAATCCCATTACGTTCAGCATAGATATAAGGAGCCATTTTAGGGTTCCATTTTCGAGCTTGATGTCCAAAATGCATTCCTACTTGAACCATTTCATCAATACTTTTTATCATAAAAATTATTTCCTAATTATAAATTTTGTTATTGATACAATTATAAACCTGATACAAAAGAAAGACAGAAATGCAAACCTGACAAAAAAAGCTTAACAAAAATAATATTTTTGTTTTGTTTCAAATAATATTTTTGTTAAGCTTTTTTTGTCAGGTCAGTGTTTCAAATATTATTTTTGAGTACTTAACAACTCTGAACAAATCATAACAAAAATCTGCCAAATCTTTTCTTTGTCTTTGATGTCGTATTAAGTAAAAATTTGCAATTCGACAAGAAAAAAATAATTTAACTAATTTTTACCTTGCCTCCAGCATCTTCTAATTGTTGTTTTGCTGTTTCAGCATCTTCTTTAGAGGTTCCTTCTTTTACTGCTTTTGGTAATGAAGTAGTAAACTCTTTTGCTTCTTTTAAACCTAATGAAGTTAGGTTTCTAATAACTTTAAGTACGGCAACTCGTTTATCACTCGCTATATCTTCTAAAATAACATCAAAAGTAGTTTTTTCTTCAACTGGTTCAGCTGCATTACTATCACCAACGATAGGTGCAGATGCAAAACCACCTGTAGGAGCAGTAGCATCAACCCCAAAAGTTTCTTCTATTTGTGATACTAATTCAGCAGCTTCTAATAAAGTAATAGATTTTAATTTTTCAATAATTTCAGTTGTTGTTGTAGACATAATAATTTTTTTAAATTAATTAATAAGTTGCAAAGACAAAGATTGCTTTTAAAATACTGACAAACCTTAAACAAACCGTTAACAAAAATAAGATTTGAAACAAAAATAAGATTTGAAACAAAAATCTTATTTTTGTTTCAAATCTTATTTTTGTTAAGTTTTTTTTGTCAGGTCAGTAGTAGCCCTTTTTTGTTTCACTTTTTGTTTCAGTTTTTGTTAACGGTTTGTTTAAGGTTTGTTTAAAATTTATAAGTCCTTTCTTTTAACATCGCTTTGACAAAAATACTATTTTTGTTCAACGATGTCAGGCTTCTAACAAAAATACTGACAAAAATGGAATACTAATATTTTTGTTAAGCGGAGGAAAAAACATAATTTTTGTTAGAGCTTCTTTTGTTTTACGTAACAAAACAATAAAGACAAATCTTATATATTTTCAAAAAATCTGGAAAACAAAATTTTGTTAAACTTGCCTAGATTTGTCCAAAGTTTATAAAATTTGTAATGATCACAATAAAACATACTTAAAATTGGTTTGCAATAATGAAGCTTGTAGAATTTGTGCGAGATTATGCAAAGCAAAGATAAATAGTTTAATAGATATGGTTTATAAGGCACAAATTGGTTTTAAATGTACGTAAAGAATTTTTTATTAAAATAAGGCCAGACAAAAACGAAGTTTTTGTAGGACATACAAATCCTGACAAACCATTAACAAAAACTGAAACAAAAAAGGTTTTTGTTTCAGTTTTTGTTTGGATACTACTATTTTTGTTTTAGTTTTTGTTAACGGTTTGTTTAAGGTTTGTTTCAGATTTGTAAGTCCTTTCTTTTAACATCGCTTTGACAAAAAATACAGTTATGACAAAAAAGGGATACTACTGACCTGACAAAAAAAGCCTGACAAAAAAAGCTTAACAAAAATATTATTTTTGTATCAAGCTTTTGAAACAAAAACAAAAATAATATTTTTGTTTCAAATGCTTTACATTTTTTGTCAATCTTTCAAGCTTTTTTTGTTTCTATTTTTGTTCAGCGATGTCAGGCTTCTAATAAAAAAACTATTTTTGTTAAGCGAATAAATACAAAAAAATTGTAAAATTTTAACGTTTAGAGTATTGTGGTGCTTTTCTGGCTTTTTTTAATCCATATTTTTTTCGTTCTTTCGAACGTGAGTCTCTTCGAAGAAACCCTTTTTGTTTAAGTGCGCCGCGATAGAATTCTTCAACATTGCAAAGGGCTCGTGATATTCCTAGCTGTATTGCTTCTGCTTGACCTAAAAAACCTCCACCCTTAACTTTTACGATAAGATCATATTTCTTTTCTAAATTTAATAAATTAAAAGGTGCCTCTACACAGAGAATAGAGGAAGCATTTTCTTGCAAACAAGCTATACCAGCCTTTCCATTAATAGTAAATTGTCCACTTCCCTCGAGAAGTTGAACTTGAGCTACAGCAGTTTTTCGACGACCTGTCGCTATAATTGGAAATTTTTCAGACAAATTTGAATCCTCCAAAAAAAATTTAATAAGATTGAGAGTTATTTATCGAACTTTCTTTAGACTTTTTCGGTTATCCAGACGAAGTCCCTTTCTTAGATTATTGCGCTTCTTTTGTTTTACTGCGTAAAACAACAGTGATCATCATTGGGCAAAGCCCAATAATTATTTCCCGAAGGGAAATCATGATCTCCCTTATCTTTTTGATTGTTGTTTTACGAAGTAAAACAAAAGAAGCAAAGGTTTTTGTTTAAGGTTTGTTTAAGATTTTAAAAGCACGACACTACCTTTTTTGTCTCAAGTTCTTGTAGGGTTTCACCCCTTTTGGAAAACCATGATTTCCCGAAGGGAAATAATTGTTGCGCTTCGCGCAACCATGAATGCTATTGTTTTACAACCTTACAAACCTTTGCAGTTATGACAAAAAATGCCTGACAAAAAAAGTTTAACAAAAATATTATTTGAAACGAAAACAAAAATATTATTTTTGTTTTTGTCAGGTCAGGTTTCAATTTTTGTTTTATCCTTTATATTTTAAAAGCACGACGTCGTTATGGGGCAAGGCCCTGACATCGCAGAACAAAAATAGTATTTTTGTTAAGGCGATGTTAAAAGAAGCAAAGGTTTGTTTAAGGTCGTAAAACAAAAGAAGCGCTTTAATTGTTACGCAAAGCGCAACCATGATCTCCCGAAGGGAGATAATTGTTTTCCTTCGGAAAACCATGACAAAAATTCAATAACTTTGGGACTACGCCTTTATGAAAATTCTGTTATTGTTTGGAATTTGTAGATTTTTTTTCTTTATAAGATTACTAGTAAAACTTAAAAGTAAAGTTAAAAAAAAAGTTTTATAAAACCTTAGATTTTCTTTTACTTTGTAAAAGCTTTAAAGAATTAAAATTTTTACATAAAAATTACTTATATTATTAACAAAAATTTTTTTGACACTTATTTGTTGTGAAAGTCTTTTAATATTGTAAAAAAAAAACATTAACACAATAAAGTTTTCTTATAATTTTGTCAAATATTGGAGAAAATCTTAGTCAAACAAATTTTAACATTACTATTTAAAAAGCAAAAATCGATTTTATTACATAAAAGACAAATTATGTTAATTCTAAACTAAAAATTATTTTTTTTCTATATCATAGATTAAAAAATAATTTTTAGTTTAGAAAATTTTTTATTAAGCAGGGACTTCAAAGCCGTAAGAAACAGAGATGGACAAAGCCTTCTTAGATCGTCAAAGACGATGTATCGCTACACCTGACACCGCTAAAAGCTGTGTTAGAGGGTTTTCCAAAGGGGTTTTCTAACAAAAACCTGACAAAAAAAATATTCTTTGTTTAATCTTAAACAAAAAGAAGACAAAAACCTAAACAAAAAAAGCAGTTATGACAAAAATACTGACCTGACAAAAAAAGCTTAACCTGACAAAAAAAGCTTAACACTGACAAAAAATGTTTCACATTTTTTGTCAGTGTTAAGCTTTTTTTGTTAGGCATTTTTTGTCAGTCTTTCAAATATAATTTTTGTTAAGTTTTTGTTAGAAAACTACAAAAACAATGTAAAAAAAAAGGTTTTTCTATTAAGAAGCTTGAGTTTCGTTAATTTTTTGAGAACGTAGTTTCAATCCCATTTGATTAAGATTGTTTTCTACTTCACTTAAAGAATGTTTTCCAAAGTTTTTAAGATTTAACAAATCTTCACCCGAGTATTGTAAAAGATCAGCTACAGTTTCAATTTTTGCCCTTTTTAAACAAGTATATGGTCGAAGTGATAAATCTAAATTTCCAATATCAAGAGAAGCTATATTTCTATTCAATAAAGGATGAGGCATTACCTTTAAATCCTTTTTTGTTTTTGAAGCAGATAATGATTTTTGTAAAACCTTTGGTGAATTAAGAAAGACAGATTTAAAAATTCTAGTTTCTTGAAACGGTGCAATTAATTGTATTAATGCTTTAGCAGCTTCATTAATTGCTTGTTTCGGATGAATACTTCCATTTGTCCAAATTTCTAAAATAACACGATCTTTTGGTGCTTCTGATAGATCATTAGTTTCGATTGCAAAGTTGACTCTGTTTATAGGCATAAAAACAGCATCTATTGGCAAAATGTTAGAATTTTTTTTGAATTCTTTATTTTGTGCTTCACCTATTTCAGATAAATCTCTTTGCTTATTTGGGGCATACAAATCTTCGATTTGTAAAGACCCATAACCAAAAACTTCGTTTTTGTCTCCGGTTTGTTCTATATTACTACTTTTTTTTGAGGTTGATGAAGAAAAAAGATCTGTTTTATTGTTATTTAATAACCCTTCAACAGAATTAGTTGAATATGATTGAGAATTTTCCAAATTATTTTGTGAATTAAAGGTAGTAACATTTTGTAAATCATTTGTGACATTATTATTTATAACACTATTTGATGTTTTTGATGTTAAAACCGATTTCTCTTTTTCTTGTGATGACTCTGATGAATCATTTTCTTTAGATAAAGAGATATTATAATTTGAATTTTCTTTTACAGCTTCTGATGATTTTGTAAGATAAACTTCTGCTTGCATTGAAGCAGAAACAGAATTAGGAATTTTCAAACCACGTGGAGTTTGTACAAGATAATTTTTTCCACGGCAAATTAGAAATTTCATTTTTAATAAACCATCATATAAAAGAGTAGCTATATACTGTTCCGGATCTACGCATTGAACAGAAATTGGTAATTTGATATCACTAGCTCGTACTATTCCAGGTCCTTGAACTTGTAAAAAAGCTGTTTGAGGTTCTTGGAATTGAAAATCACTTGTTAAAACAATTTCTTTTACATTTAATAAAATATCTAAAACAGATTCACGAATACCTGCAACAGTCGAATATTCATGTGCTGCTCCCTCAATTTCAACGGCTGTAATAGCTAAACCAGAAATTTCTGAAAGTAAACTTCTTCTTAAACTATTAGCAATTGTAAGTCCTTGTCCTGAAATAAAAGGTCCTAGTTGAAACCGCCCATAAAAGTTTCGACTGTTTTCTACTCTAGATTCAATACAAGAAAGTAAAAGAGGTTCCATTTTTCCTTAATTTTTATCTTTTTTTAAAATAACAAGTTTTATTTCTAAATCTTTGTCCATTATCTCTGACCTGACAAAAAATGCTTTGCATTTTTTGTTTTAAACGTAGTTTTTGTTAGTAGGGAGATCATAGTTGTTAAGTCAGGTTTTTGTCTTGTTTTATGGGTTTTAATATGTAAAATCAAATCAACTTCTTATTTTTATTTGTACAAGAAATTTGAAACAAAAACCTGACCTGACAAAAACAAAAATATTATTTTTGTTTTTGTTTCAAAATGCCTGACAAAAAAAGCAAATAAACCTCTAACCAATAATTATTGGTTAGAGGTTTGTTCAGAGTTTACGGATAGAAAGAAGAATTATAAACTCTAGGGTTATAATAGATATGATAAGATAAAAAATATCAAAAAAATAAATTAAATACGTCTTTTCTTTGGAGGACGGCAACCATTATGAGGAATAGAAGTAATATCTCGTATTAAAGTTACTTGGAGACCAGCTTCTTGAAGACCTCTAATAGCAGTTTCTCGACCCGCTCCAGGACCTTTTACCATAACTCTTGCTTGTTTCATTTTTCGTTGTTCCATACACTGCCTTGCTGCAGTTTCAGCAGCCGTCTTTGCTGCAAAAGGAGTACCTTTTCGTGCACCTTTAAAACCACACGCACCCGATGATGACCACGAAACCACTTCTCCCTTTAAATCAGTTATAGTAACAATAGTATTATTAAAGCTTGCTTGAATATGAACAACTCCCATTGGGATTGTTCTTTTAATTTTTTTAAGAGGGCTTTTTCGTCTTTGTCGTGCCATATATTGTTTTTAATTAATTAATGAATAAAAAATTTTAACAAAAATACGAAGCAAGGTCTTTTTGTTTCTGTTTTTGTCAATGAATGCGCAAATCTAACAAAAATACGTACAAAAATACGTACAAAAAATACAGACAAAAATACGGACAAAAATACGGACCTGACAAGAAAAGCTTAACCTGACAAAAAAAGCGAAGCTTTTTTTGTTTCAAATGCCTAACAAAAAAAGTTTCGCTTTTTTTGTCAAGCATTTTTTGTCAGTCTTTCAAATAATATTTTTGTTTCAATTTTTGTTTCATCTTCGATTTGTTTGCGCATTTATTGTTGCTGATTATTTTAAGTTTTTGTTTTTTGTTTTACTTAAAACAAAAAAAGTAAAACACTGACAAAAAATGCTTTGCATTTTTTGTTTCAAAAGTAAAATAAAAGAAGCGCAACCAATGCTTCGAATTAAATGTTAAACAAAGTATTTTTGTTAAAGATGTTACTTTCTAAGTTTTTGTTTTTTTATTTAAACTTCTTTACCTTTTTTAATATATGGACTGACAAAGCTGAGCAAATCTTAAAAACTCTATTTTTGTTAGAATTTTGTAAGTGCTTTTATTAGATATTTGTTAGTCTATACGTTAAGAGTAAAATATTACTTGAGTAGGTACTTTATTTGCCTATCAGATAAAATTAAAAAAACAAAACAATAGTAAACCAGATATCATATTTTATTGTTTTCTAAAATATTGGAGAATATTCTGAAAATAAAAATTACCATTTACCTTGTTTTTAATTTTAATGATTGCTTACATTAATTCTTTTTATACTGATCATTTGATAACCTATGACAAAAATTCAACAAAAAGTTGGTTTTTGTCATAGGTTATTTAGGCGAAGTTGTAAAGAAACAAAACTTTTCTCCTAAAATATAAAAGCTTATCCTTGACGCTGCTTATGCTTTGGATTTGAACAAATAATCATAATTTTTCTTTTTCTACGGATCAAACGACAATTTTCACATATTTTTTTTACTGATGCGCGTATTTTCATAAAAGATTTTTAAAATTTTTTTATTTTTTTTGTTGTTTTTACATAATTTACTTTTACTGAAGGCAAAAAAACTAACCTGACAAAAAAAGCTTGACAAAAAAAGCTTCGCTTTTGAAACAAAAACAAAAATAATATTTTTGTTTTTGTTTCAAAAGCGAAGCTTTTTTTGTCAGGTTTTTTTTGTTTTAAACTTTGCCTTGTGAAGTTAGATTATAACATAACAAAAGAATGTTAAAGCTTACTTTAACATTCTTTATTTAAAGACAAAAATACAGATAATTTAAAAATAAAAATTCTCTTCTTTAAAGTATTAAAATCTTTTTATAAAATTTAAAATATTTAGAGATAAAACTAAATAGAAATTGAAACAAAAAGAATCAAATAAAAATACTAAACAAAAACAAAATTTTTGTAAGGCATACCTGACAAAAAAAATATTTGAAACAAAAACCTGACAAAAAAGGTTTTCTGTATCTTTTCTTTATCTTTTTGTATCTTTTCTTTATCTTTTTGTATCTTTTCTTTATCTTTTTGTATCTTTTCTGAAAGAAAAGATAAAGAAAAGATACAAAAAGATAAAGAAAAGATACAAAAAGATAAAGAAAAGATACAAAAAGATAAGGTTTTCCAACAAAAACTTAACAAAAAAAAGATTTGAAACAAAAAAAGCCTGACAAAAAAAGCTTCGCTTTTTTTGTCAGGTCTCAAGTTTTCTAACAAAAACGAAGTTTAACACAAAAACAAAAATTATATTTTTGTTTTTGTCAGGTTTCAATTTTTGTTTCAGTTTTTGTTAACGGTTTATTTAGGATTTTAACTGCAATAACAAAAACCTTGTTTTTGTTTCAGGTTTTTGTTAACGGTTTGTCAGAATTTGTAAGTATGACAAAAATTTCATTTGAAACACTGACAAAAACAAAAATATTATTTTTGTCTCAAGCTTTTTTTGTCAGGTTAAGCTTTTTTTGTCAGGTGATCATTTTTGTTTCAATTTATGTCAGTATTTTTGCTATTGCTGTGGCCTTTGATCTTTTTGTCGAAGTCGAAAAACAATTCGACCTCTCGTCAAATCATAAGGACTTAATTCAACTGTTACTTTGTCACCTAATAATATTCGAATATAATTTCGTCGTATTTTACCAGAGACGTGAGTCAGAACTTGAAACCCATTCTCTAATTTGACTCGAAACATTCCATTTGAAAGGCATTGAGTCACGACACCTTGCATTTCAATAAGACTCTGTTTTTTTTGGTTCAAATTTTTTAATTATTTTTGTAAATTATTTAAAGTTTTATTGATGCTTTTGACCTGAATAACAAAAACTGCAGTTAAAATATTTCAGATTTTAACTGCAGTTTTTGTTAGAGTTTCGTTTCAGATTTGCTCTTCTGATTTTTTTTATGGCATATAATTTTACATCAAAAGCAAATAAAATTAACTTTAACATAAAAAATAAAAGAAATCAAAAATCAGGAAATCTTTCCTTTTTCAATATCAATTTTTTATTTTTTAGAATATTACCCTTATCGATACTTAGTTTTTTTTTTAAATTTACCTTTAAAAAAGCCTTACAAATAACAAGAATTGTTACTTGAAGTTGTATCAACTTAAAAAAAAATATAAGAATAAAAAGGGTTTTTCTAATAAAAACCTGACAAAAATAATATTTTTGTTTGATTTTCTTTCTTTTTTTTTAATTTCATTATTAATGAAAACAAAACTAGGTCAAGTAAATAAGCAAAAAGATTAACTGATGAAAATTTTTTCGTAAAAAAAAAATAAAAAAATAAGTGTTCTTTAAACTATTTTTTTATTATAGATTTGCATAAATAAAAACTAATTACATTAGTTTATTTTCCTTGAATCTAGTTCAAGGTAATATTATTGATTTTATTCTACCAAACTGAACACAATAATTCACCACCTATGTGTCGAAATTGTGCTTCTTGACCTGTCATAATTCCTTGAGAAGTTGATATAATAATAACCCCCACTCCTCCTAAAACTTTAGGAATTTCCTTATGATTAGCATAAATTCGAAGTCCAGGTTTACTAATTCGTAGTAAATTAGTAATACATGGTTTTTTATCTCGGCCTTTATATTTAAGATGAAGACTTACTTGTTCAGAAGAGTTTATTTGAAAAGATTCAATAAAACCTTCTTTTTCCAAAATTTGACAAATCTGATGACTAATTCGTGTAAAAGGTATATAAACTTTTTCACTTTTTATCAAATTTGCATTACGAATTCGAGTCAACACGTCACTAATAGTATCGTTGAACATTTTTATTTTCCTTAACTTATTTTTAAATTTATTTGCTTGTATTTTTTAACCTTTAGTTTGACTATTTAACAAATCTGAAACAACCCATATTCAAAAAGCTCAAACGTACGAACTTTACCCAAATAAAAAACCTGAAACCTGACAAAAAATGGAAATTATTTTTTGTCTCAAATCTTATTTGAAACAAAAAAAGCCTGACAAAAAATGCGAAGCTTTTGAAACAAAAAATGTTTCACATTTTTTGTCAGTGTTAAGCTTTTTTTGTCAGGTTAAGCTTTTTTTGTCAGGTCAGTATTTTTAATTATGGATCCCCAAAGAAGAGATATAGTACTGTGTTCCGCATCAAAAACGTGGTTTTTGTTTTGTATTTTTATCTTATTGTTTTAAGTTATTGTTTTAAGTTTTTGTTTTACGTAGTAAAACAAAAACTTAAAACAATAACTTAAAGCAAAAAAATTCAAACAAAAGAAGCCTGACAAAAAAAGCGAAGCTTTTTTTGTTTCAGGTTTTTGTTGATAATTTTATTAAATTTTTGTCTCAGATTTATCTTAGGCTGGCTTAAAATTAAACAACTTGAAAAGGCATACCAAATTGTTTTAACAAGGCTAAACCTTCTTGATCGTTTTTAGAAGAAGTAATTAAAGATATGTCCATTCCTCGAATTTGATCTATTTTGTCATAATCTATTTCAGGAAACATCAATTGTTCTTCTAAACCTAAACTATAATTACCATGACCATCAAAACTTTTTGGATTAATTCCTTGAAAATCTCGAATACGTGGAAGTGCTAGATTAATAAGACGATCTAAAAAACCATACATCTTTTCACCTCTTAATGTAATAGAAATACCAACTGGCATTTTTTGTCGTAATTTAAAACCTGCGATTGCTTTTTTAGAACGCGTTACAATCCCTTTTTGTCCGGCAATTAAGGTTAATTCATTTAAAGAAGAATCTAAAAGTTTTGTGTTTTGTGAAGCATCTCCAAGTCCTCGATTTATTACGATTTTTTCTATACGAGGTACTTGAAGCGTGTTTTTATAATTAAATTGTTCTGCTAATTTTGGAATAATAGCTTGAGAATATAATTTTTTCAATCTTTGCGCCATACTAATATTTTTTTTGTTATTTTTTTTCATCATTTTTTAGATTAATACCATTAAACCTTTATTATTCGTAAGAAAGATTTAAAGATATTTTTTAATAAATCTAATGTTATTTATAATAAATTTTACAAAGTAAAACGTAAAAAAAACTTGAAACGAAAAATGTAAACACTGACAAAAAATGTGAAACATTTTTTGTTTCAAAAGCTTTGCATTTTTTGTCAGGCATTTTGAAACAAAAACAAAAATAATATTTTTGTTTTTGTCAGGTCAGGTTTCAGTATTTTTGTCAAAGCGGTGTCAGTCGAAGCGATACATCAAAAAGAAACCAAAGACGATGTAAGAAGGCTTTGACCAAAATTTTAAAGAACTTCGGGTGCTAATGACACGATTTTTGTAAAATTACGGTCTCGTAACTCTCGAGCTATTGGGCCAAAAACACGTGTTCCTCGAGGATTACCTTCTTTATTAATAATGACAGCTGCATTATCATCAAAACGAATCGTCATACCATTCTCACGGCGTAAACCTTTACAAGTTCGTACAATAACAGCTTGAACAATATCAGACTTTTTCAGAGGCATATTTGGGATAGCTTCTTTGACTACAGCAATAATGATATCTCCAATATTGGCAAATTGGCTTTGATTTTTATTTAAAACTCGTATACACATTAATTTTTTTGCACCGCTATTATCAGCTACAGTAAGATAAGATTGAGGTTGGATCATGATTAACCTTTATATAATTAAACTATAAACAAAAACAAGACAAAAATTTGACAAAAATAGGATGTAGGGCGAAGTCCTTATAAAATAGTGAAACAAATAAGCTTTTTGTAAGTGTTCTAACAAAAACCTGATAAAAATACAAACCTGACAAAAAAAGCGAAGCTTTTTTTGTCAGGTTTGTATACTAATATTTTTGTTTCAATTTTTGTTCAGCGGTCTTAGGCGCAGCGATACATCAAAAAGAAACCAAAGACAATGTAAAAAGGCAAGACAAATCTTAACAAACTCTGACAAACCTTTAACAAAAACCTGACAAAAAAAGTTGAAACATTGACAAAAACCTGACAAAAAAAGCTTAATAAAAAATGCTTTGCATTTTTTATTAAGCTTTTTTTGTCAGGTTTGGATATTAATACTTTTGTTTCAGTTTTTGTTAACGGTTTATTTAAGGTTTGTTTAAGATTTGTAAGCCCAAAGTATAATTATTTTGTCTTAAGTTTTTTATAAGAAATTTTATATATGAATATTTTTATCTTTTTTTAAGCCTTAATAATTATTTTAAATAGAAATTTTTGTTTCTTTGGTTACAAATTTTGTCTTAATTGGCATTTTATATGCAGCAATTCTCATAGCCGAGCGAGCGGTTATTTCAGAAACACCTCTCATTTCATATAAAATTTTGCCTGGTTTTACGACCGCAACCCAATATTCAACAGAACCTTTTCCAGAACCCATACGTGTTTCGGCCGCACGCATTGTAACTGGTTTATCTGGAAATATACGTATCCATAGTTTTCCACCACGACGGGCATAACGAGTCATTGCACGACGCCCTGCTTCTATTTGTCGCGAAGTAATCCAACAAGGTTCTAATGCTTGTAAAGCAAAATCACCAAAAGCTATTGTATTACCACGATGCGCCTTTCCTTTCATTCTGCCACGATGCTGTTTGCGAAATTTTGTTCTTTTAGGACTTAACATAATTACCTCTTTTTACTATGTTTTAATTTCAAAGAGCAACTTAAAAACTCTTTCTAACAAAAACTGAAACCTGACAAAAAATGTAAACAAAAAAATCTTATTTTTGTTAAGCTTTTTTTGTCAGGTCGGGTTTTTGTTAGAAAACCCTAAGTTTTCTATGAAAAATTAATATTGATATCTTTTCTTTTTACTGACAAATCTTAAACAAACCTTAAACAAGCCGTTAACAAAAATTGCTTTGCATTTTTTGTTTCAAATCTTATTTTTGTCATAACTGCAATAACAAAAACTGAAACCTGACCTGACAAAAACCTGACAAAAAATGCTTTGCATTTTTTGTTTTAAATATTATTTTTGTAAGGGTTTTGTCAGTGTTTCAAAAGCTTGAAACAAAAAAAGCCTTACAAAAAATGCGAAGCTTTTGAAACAAAAAATGTTTCACATTTTTTGTCAGTGTTAAGCTTTTTGAAACAAAAAATGCTTTGCATTTTTTGTCAAGGTCAGGCTTTTTTTGTCAGGTCAGTAGTATCCCTTTTTTGTCATAACTGCATTTTTTGTCAGTATTCTTGTCAGGTCAGTCAAGGTGTATGGCACTACTTTCGAGATTCTTTTTGAAAAAAGAATAAACAGGTAAATAAAATAAGCTTGTGAACCTACTTTTTTCCAAAAGAAAAAACGATTTAATTATTGAACTTATTTCCTATGAAAGACTTTGTCTTTTAAAGGAAATAAGCAGAAAAAAGCTAAAGCTCTATAAGATTTTCTCAGTTCAGTAAAACTTAGAAATTTTTATTAAACTATGGTTTTACATAACTAATAAAACAATGTTTTATCAGTTATGTAAAAGTTTCAAACAGTTAAACTAAAGTAATCTTGCTTCGTTTGATATTTTAAAGATAACAACTTACTTCAAAGATGATTTCACAAGCTGTTGCCTTTTAAGATCATCAAAAGTTGACAAATCTCTAACCTGACAAAAAATGCAAAGCATTTTTTGTCAGGTTAGAGATTTGTCACAATGTGCGAATTTTATAAGTTTTATTTTTTAGTTTTTTCTTTATAAGTTCGAATTTCTTCTTTGAAAACCCAAATTTTTATACCAAGAAGACCATAAATGGTTTTTGCAGTTTTATAAGAATAATCAATATCAGCTCGCAGTGTTTGTAAAGGAACACGACCTTCCCGTGTCCATTCAGTTCGAGCAATTTCAGCCCCATTTAAACGACCTGATATTTGTATTTTTATTCCTTTTACTCGAGCTCGTTGAGAACGCTGAATTGCTTGTCTTAAAGCTCTACGAAAAGCAATACGTTTTTCAAGTTGTTCTACTAAAAAATCAGCAATAAAAGAAGCTTCTGCGTTTGGATTAGCTAATTTTGTAATATGAATTGAAAGTTGTACGGATTGCTTATTTTGATTTTCAGTTTTTTTATAATTATTTGAAGATACAGTTGAATAATTTTTTTGAGCTCGATTTCTTTTAATTTTGTTAGTTAAATCTTTTCTTAAAAGTTCAAGACCATTTTTATCTCGTCCTACAATAATACCAGGTCGTGCTGCACTTATTTCAATTTTTATTTGGTCTAATTTTCTTTGAATTTCAATGGTAGATATTCCAGCATCAGAAAATTGTTCAGAAAGATATTGTCTCAAAAATTGATCTTCAATGACTAGTTGCGGGTATTGATTTGTTTTAGCAAACCAGTGAGACCGATAATTTTGAGTAATATTAAGTCGAAATCCAAGAGGATGAATTTTTTGTCCCATAATAAGATACTATATTTATTTTTTTAAGATCACTTATATTCTCACAGCCTAAGTTTACTATGTAAAACTTCGGTTATTTAGTTTATATAGTGATATCATTGATTGCTGATTATTTTACATGGTAAAATAAAAGAAGCGCAATCATTGATATAAACGATAATTTTTATTTATCAAAAAAAATATATCAAAAAAAACTCACCTCACTACTTACAGAATTTCGTGATGTGACTAATATATTTCCTTTTTTTCTAAGTTCTTTTTAACAAAGCCTCTTTAACATTACAGACATTACATAGATTGAAAAGGAATCAAAGAGAATGTAGTATCTTTTCTTGACATCTAGACATCAAAAAGAAACCAAAAGCGATGTTAGAAGGTTATGTTTGTAATGTTAAAAAGGTGCTGTTTAGAACATTATATCGTTGTAGACATTTGTTTTTTGTACTTTATTTGATATTTTATTTGTTTTTTTTTTATTTCTTTTATCTTTTACACTCCAAATAAAGCAAACCATAGTAAACTACAAAAAACAAAGATCTTCTGATATTTTTTATGTTTAATTTTATCGTCTTGATTTCTTATCACTTTTTATATGGCCTCGAAAAGACCGTGTTGGAGAAAACTCTCCTAATTTATGACCTACCATTTGATCAGTAACAAATATTGGAATGTGTTCACGACCGTTATGAACAGCAATTGTATGACCAATCATAATTGGTAGAATAGTTGAAGATCGTGACCAAGTTACTATTACTTTTTTTTCTCCGTCTACATTTAAATTCTCAATTTTTTTTAACAGATGATCGGCTACAAAAGGACCTTTCTTTAATGAACGTGACATAAAATACTTTTTCCTAAATCCTAAAGTAACATTTTTTTATTTTATAAAATTCAAATATTTCAAACAAAAATGAAGTTTTTGTAGGGCATACCTTACAAAAATTGAAACAAAAATAAAAACAAAAATATTGAAACACTGACAAAAACAAAAATAAGATTTAAAACAAAAAAAGCTTAACACTGACAAAAAATGTGAAACATTTTTTGTTTCAAAAGCTTCGCATTTTTTGTCAGGCTTTTTTTGTCAGGTTAAGCTTTTTTTGTAAGGTCAGGTTTTTGTTAGGATACTACTATTTTTGATGCTTTTAAAATCTTTCAGATTTTAACTGCAAAGTGCTTCTTTTGTTTAAATTAGTAAAAGAACAACCAAAAAAGTGATACTAATATTTTTGTCAGTGTCAGTATTTTTGTCAGTATTTTTGTTTCATCTTTTTATCTTTTATTTGTAAACCTGACATCGCTTTGACAAAAAAGGTTTCCCAAAGGTTTTCCGAAGGGAAACTTACAAAAACGAAGTTTAAAACACTGACAAAAACCTACAAAAATGATATTTTTGTTAGAGATTTGCAATGTCTAGATGTTAAGTGACTCTTTTTGTATAAAAATTTTTATGTGAATGTAAATACTATTTTCGTCTTCGTAAAATGAATGAATTACTGTATTTCTTTGATTTTCGAGTTCGTTGTCCTAAAGCCGGGCGACCCCAAGGAGTAACAGGATGACTTCGACCTATTGGAGCCCGACCTTCTCCACCACCATGAGGATGATCAACAGGATTCATAACAACACCTCGTACAGCAGGTCTTTTACCTAGCCAACGTTTACGTCCAGCTTTTCCAAGAGTCATTATAGTAGCTTCTATATTACCAACTGTACCAATCGTTGCCCAACAGTTTTTTGAAACAAGTCGACTTTCGCCAGAAGGAAGTGCAAGTGTTACAAATTTTCCTTCTTTTGCAACAAGTCGCGCCACAGAACCAGCTGCTCGTGCTAGTTGTCCACCGCAACCCGGTTGTAATTCAATATTATGAACTTCTGTACCTAAAGGCATGTTATTAAGAGGTAAAGAGTTTCCTACTAATATAGGAGCGGTAATATCAGACACAATAGTTTCACCAACTTTTAATCCACGAGGATAAATAATATATCTTTTTTCACCATCTTGATAATTTAATAAAGCGATGCGGGCATTTCTATTTGGATCATATTCTACAGCAGCCACTTTTGCTATAACTCCAAACTTGTTTCTTTTAAAATCGATTTGACGGTAAAGCTTTTTATGCCCACCTCCTCGATGACGACTTGTAATAATTCCTCTATTATTTCGACCTTTCGGTCTCGGTTGCCAAGATGTTAACGTTTTTTCTGGTTTAATTTTCGTAATTTCTGTAAATTCTGATACTGAGCGTTTTCTTGTACCAGGTGTATAAGCTCTATAAAAACGAATGCCCATAACTTATATTTTTATAAATTGTATTAAAAATAATATTCTTTATACATCGCCTTATTAACATAATTTTCTTACATCGAAAAGAAACCAAAGGCCTTAACAAAAATAATATTTGAAACAAAAACCTGACAAAAATAATATTTGAAACAAAAATATTATTTTTGTTAGGTTTGGTTGCTAATTATTTTACGTAGTAAAAGAAGCGCAACAATTATGGAGCTTCTTTTGTTTGAATCTTTTTTGTTTAAATTTTAAAGACTGACAAAAATAATATTTGAAACAAAAAAGATTCAAACAAAAACTTCAAACAAAAACTTAAAACAATAGCAACCATCTATGTAATGCCGAGGCTCACAAATCTCTAATAAAAATTGAAACAAATATAAAATAAAAACTAGTTTTATATCTTATTTTTTATTTTTCAGAATTTGTGATTATTTAGCATCTAAAGATCAGTTATTTTTAGATGTTAGAAGATAAAATGAGACAAAAACGAAAACAAAAATTAAAACAAAAAAGAATTGTTCTTGTTTCAATTTTTGTCAGGTCTTTGTTAGGGATGTTAGCGAAACAAAGGTTTATTTTATCGATACTATGAATATTTATTCTTTTTATTAGTAAAAGTTAAAAATATTATTAAATTTCAGGAAAAATTTTACTCGATTGTCCAGATTTAACCGTAACAATTACTCTTTTATAAGATGTTTTAAACCCTTGTGATAATCCAAGACGTTTTTTTTTTCGAGGTGGTCGATGTGTATTAACGGAAATAACAACTACTTCAAATAATTCTTCTATTAATTTTTTTATTTGTGGTTTACTAAGTCTTAAATCAACATCAAATGTATATTGATTATTTTCAATTAACCTAGCAGACTTTTCTGTTAATACAGGATATTTAACTAAATCAATCATCATAAAACAAGATTGAGTAATAAACGATAAGATAAGAATCCTTTTGAAACAAATAAGAGATAAAAAAACTGTAAAAAATTGTTAGTTTTTTATCTCTTATTTATTCCTATTTTAAAGGTATATCAAGTAAGCCAAATTGAAGAGTGACTTACAAATCGTAGAAAATTAGACTTGAAGATTATTCAAGTATAGAAGCGAAAAGCTTTCTATTAAAAGATAAGACAGAACTGGAAAAATCTAGACAAGTCCGACTTGATAAACCCTGACTTGACAAAAAAAGGATAGTACTAACCTAACCTGACAAAAAATGGTTTACATTTTTTGTCAGGTCAGGTTTCAAATTTTGTTTCAGTTTTGCCTTAATTAACAACTTTTTTATTTTCATTTTGTCTCGGATTTTTCCAGACAGGTCATACATCGGCATAGACAATGTCAAAGAGGAAACTTTTTTCTGAATTTGTATAATTTTGTTTGCTTCTGGATTCGATCTGTTTTTAAAATTAAAGAATTTAATCAATAAATCCTCTGAAAAAATAAAATAAGAAGGCTTTCTAACTGTTTTTTTTGGAAAATCTACAAAAATTTGGTTTTTGTTTGAGAAAAGCTTAAAAATAAATTATAAATTTAAAACAAAATAGTAACCAAAAATTTTAACAGAAATCTAACCTGACAAAAAATGCTTTGCATTTTTTGTTTTAAATATTATTTTTGTTTCAATTTTTGTCGTGCTTTTAAAATATTAAACAAACTTTAAACAAAAACCTGACAAAAAAGATTTCCCAAAGGTTTTCCGAAGGTTTTCTGTATCTTTTCTTTATCTTTTCTTTCAGAAAAGATACAAAAACTTACAAAAACGAAGTTTAAAACAAAAACAAAAATAATATTTTTGTTTTTGTCAGGTTAGAAAACTTACAAAAACAAAGTTTTTGTTAACGGTTTGTCAGGATTTTAACTGCAGTTTTCGTTTGGTAAAACTTTTTGAATTTTTTAAACTTTATCTTGTTATCATTTTTATAATATAGTACCAAGTTAAAACTAAAAGTTTTTTTTTATTAAAAGTAAAAAAAATATACGATAAAAGATAAATGTATCTTTAATTTTAAGTGTTCTCCCATAAAAGTTAAACGTCTTTAGTTTTATAAAAAATTAAACTCCTTTTTTATGATAGCACAAAGTTCAGATAAAAAAAGAGTATAAATAATTTTAGTCCAATCAAAGTAATATAAAGATATTTTATAGTTTGTAAGAAAGTTTATTAAAGTCTTTGTCTTTTGATACTTAAAAAAGTTTTATTTGGTAATTCTTTTTGCCTTCATAAAGTTTTGCTGAATAAACAAAAAAAATTTGGTAAAATTTTATTAAAACTTTTTACAAACTTTAAACAAACCGTTAACAAAAACTGAAACCTGACCTGACCTTGACAAAAAATGTATAGAGTCGTTTTGCTAACTCTTATTAACATAAGTTTATGCAAAGCAAACTCGCTTATTTAATTGCTTATCTGACATTCCTTTACAAATAAACTCTAATAACCATAATAATAATAATATATTTAATAAAAATAAAGGCAAAAAGAAATTTAATTTCTGAATAGCAAAACTGCTGTATGATTTTTAAAATAAAAGTTTTCGTCCATATTAAGTTGTTCTGTAACACGTTATATGAGATCTATAAAAACAGATTATTCCGGTTTTGACCTATTTGGACATCTATTATCATACAGTTATAAGAGAGCTAATCAGTGTGTATAAAAAAGTTGCTTTTAATAAGAATCTTCGGTCATTAGAAGATACATATGCTCTTTTGCCTGTTTTAAATTAAATTTTGGCTGATCAAACCAACATTTTATTTTTGTACATAGTGTTGGTTTAATAAAAATAAATATCATAAAAAAATAAATATTATAAAAAAATATAAAAAATTCTTATTTTAATTAAAAAAAATATAGTTGAAAATATATTCTATTTTGTAGTAGAATATAATTAACAAAACATATTTTTTTTTAACAACTACATTAAGACCTGACAAAATATTATTTTAAAACAAAAAATGCTTTGCATTTTTTGTTTTAAATAATATTTTTGTTTTAAATGCAAAACAAAAAATGTTTTGCATTTTTTGTCAGGCATTTTTTATCAGGTTTTAAATGCTTTTTTTAGAAAATATAAAATACAAATATAAGAAAGGCGGACTGGATTGACAGAATATTAGTATTCAGGATATTGTAATAATCAGGAAAACAATTTATTTTATCTTCTTTGATAAAATTTTTTGGAATACTTTAATACTTAGAGAAAAAAAAAAAAAATGAACTTTTTAGACAATCAAAAAAATTATACTATTCCCAACACCTTGTATAGTGAAAATCAAAAATTAAGGTGGACAGGAAGTTTTAATCAAGCAATTGAATTACTTTGTATTATTCCTTACTTTAAAAGTAGTGTATCATTATTTGAAATTTTTACTATTGATGAGTTCCCATTAGCAATCATAAAAAATTGGACTCTGGAGGATGTCTCAAAATCTGCTCTTTTCTTTTACTTGGAAAATTTATTTAGCGACAAAAAAATTATTCAAGCTAATTTGATGTCCGTTTATGAGTGGCAAGTTATTAGCAGTCTTATTATTAATTCTGAGATAAGTAATAGTATATTAGATTTTATTAAAGAACTTGATTTAGTTAAAATTTCTCAAAATAAAATAATCATTTCTGGAAGTTGTCAGAGTATTGAACAAGTGTATGATTTTGAAAAAAGAATATTTAACGAAATTGGACTGCAAAATCTTTTATCTTTTTTAAAAATTGATTTGGACTCAAGCAATTTATTAATTGAACAAGCTTTTAAAAATAAAGACTTAGAAAATATTGCTGCTTTTTTATTTGTGTATGAGGCAAATCTAGACAAAAGATTTGTCTTGACTTAAGCTTTAATAGATTATAAAGATCAAGATCTTGATAAAAATTTAAAGAAGACTAGTTCAGAAATTGAAAAACTGTTAAATGATATTTTGCAAGTCCAAATGGCAGAATTAGAAACATTTGATATTTTCGATTTGTTCGAATCTGATGAAGGAGCAAAATCAAAAAAAGATTTTATTTTTTTTTATTCTTTTTATCAAGATTTGTTTGAGGATTTAATTAGCAAGGAAAAAACTAACACTAGACCTATCTTTGAACTTTTTGAAGAATCCTTACTTAATTCTGAACAAAAAATTATTCTTTTAAAAAATATATCCTTTACAGATCTTTCAAAAATCATTACTAAATTTTTTTTTGCAAAAAAAAACCAAATTAATAAAATTTTTGAAAAAAATCAAGAATTTTTTTATTATTATTTACAAGAAGCGGGCTTAGGGGCAATCTTGCTTGGTATAGTAGTTGTCGGAATTACAATTGTAAAAGCGCCAGGCGCAGTAAGACGAATTAATGCAAATCGCCCGGCAAGTCCACCTTTTGCAATGATGTCCTATAATTATTATTATTCAAGGAATCAAATAGGACCAAAACTGCCTCAAATTACTGAGACAATTACATCTATTATTCAAACATTACCAACATCGTCTGTTTTACAGGTAAACAAAAGGTCAAGTATACCAAGACCTTTACAAACACGTTCACCTTATTCAGTTACAGCAAAAGCACAACAACCCGTTGGTTTAACGCAAGTTAAACAAAATTGTTCGAAGGTAGAACAAATATTACAGCAAAATTTTAGTAATACGCCGACTATAGTTAAAGTAAATGTTGGTTATGAAATTGATAAAAGAACAGGTGTGTTGGTACCCACAACTAAAGCAAATCTTTTAAATACAGTTGGTACGTTCGCAGACAATGAAAAGGCAAAAAACGTATTTGTGAAAATTCTTGGTGAGAATAATTTACAGGCTCAAACAGTATTTCTGGACAGAGAGCACGTTACCGTAAGTCCAATTCTTCGTAGTTACGGGATTCCACGAGAGAGTGGCGCTACTTATTTTATGTTAAGACCTCACCATGTAGTACACACCCAGGCAATGGACGTAAATTTGCCTCTTCAATTTGGTTATGATTCCCAAAAAGGTAATGCAATCAACTGGCACGAGCATTTATCGACTGTTTATGATAACAATCTGGTAGAACTTTATGATCCTAATCCTACAAGTAAATATCTTTTAAAAGACAATACAAAAGCTGTAGAGACGCTGGCTTTCTATGGAATAGACATGAATGATGTGAGAAATGCTGCCCGAAGTGCTCACACGATTGATATTAACAGATTAAATGAGTTGGATATTCCACCCGAGCTTTTATTACCTACTAGCCACATAAATATGCTTTGTCATAAAGGAAAACAAGATTTTTATTTTTTTACTCAGAAATCTTCATTTGGCTACAGTATCAATTATTCTCCTAGTAAAGCTTCAAAAGTTTTAGAAGTTGGGTTGGTAAAAGCTGTTAATATAAACAAATTTTATTATTCTTTAGAACCATCTTTTATACAAGGAACAACTGGAAGAGCTGTGATCCAAAGTTCTCACAGACAATTTGTAAATTCGGTAAAAGAATCCATTACTTTTACCATTGAGAGAGGTGGCTCCGTGAATCAAAATCTTTTACAACAATTTGAAACAAGATTACCTTCAGGCCGCTTGTATGACTTAGACCAAGCAGAAAATGCGGCACGGACCCAATTTGGTTTGGAAAATGTTAAAAGAGGTATCCCATCTTGCCTTTGGAACACAAATTCTCCTACAAATTTTAATTTGTAGATTTTTATTAAAACTTTTAGATCGTTTTTATTTCACTTTTTGTAGACTAAATGATTTAATAGTTATCTCAAAAAAATAATTAAATTAGTGTTATTTTTTAAGGTAATGATATAAAATTTCTAATATTATATCATTACCTTTTTAGTATAAATTTGTTGTATAAAGAAAATTATTTTCTTTATACAACATCTATTCGAAAAAAGCTTGGTTAATCAACCCTTTCACTTTTATAGTTAATTTAAAGACCTCATCGATTCACTTAATTAATAAAATAGTTTTTAATAAGCTTTACCAACTACTACCGAAAAATAAGTTTTGAATCTCCAAAAACGACTCATTAACTTTTTAGATTGAAAATTGTTTTTGATTGTTGTTTTACTTTTTTGAAAGAAAAGATAGAAGTGTGTTAGCATTTTTTTTAGAAAAAAAAATCTTGATAGAAAGAACAATTTTTTTTCATACTTTATACAAGATAATTTATCTGTAATTATAACATTACGTCTTTTAATTTTGCCATCAAATTATACTTGTTTTCTTGATTGTTTGACTTATAACTTATAATTTATTTGGATTAAAAATTGTAGATACTTTCCAATAAAAACACTATGATACGGGTTTAGAGTATAAAGTAAAAAAAGGTTTTAATTGTATTAAAACTTTTATTTATATTTTGGGAAAGAATAA
>JAABUX010000245.1_pt1:0-7500 | contig 92779 bp, 68 predicted proteins | sample 5561851 | NCBI WGS metagenome assembly JAABUX01 (sample SAMN10711883, study PRJNA513361) | rock metagenome | isolation source: Antarctica rocks | place: Antarctica: Victoria Land, Richard Nunatak red sandstone | collected 2016-01-03 | reverse complement strand
GCAGAAGTATTCGAGGCTGAAGGACTCGCCAGTCAATTAACAAGGCTGCAAATAGAAAAGAAAATGTCTTGTAACGGAGAAAATAACGGTATGGAGCAGCAATTAATTGCTGACTGTAGGGTTTTTCGAGATGGTCACGCTAATGCTTGTTCTACTTATAATGGATTTGAAAGCGCTGAACAAGCTGAAACAACCTTAGATGTTCTTGGTACAAACACCAGAGACGCTATCGTGTTTATGGAAAATTCTAAAGCAATTTGTAAACGAGATGGTCCAGCTTATAACGAGATTTCCGGTTTAATATCTCAAGTAAAAAACAATTTTACGACTACCGTGGCTGAGAATGTTCACACCGTGGAAAATTTTGAAGTTTCTGAGAACCAAAGTCGTAATTACACAGAACCTGTTTTACCCAAAGATCAAACTAGAAGTGGTTTAGATCAATTGGGAGTAAAAAATCGAGTTTTTGAGCAGGATAAAAACAGAACAGGTGCTTTTTTCAATAGCAGGAAAGAAATTGGAGCTGTAAAAGATTTTCCTGAACTGCAAAACAACCCTTTAGTTCAGGCAACTTTAGAAGTTAAAAAAGACTAAATATGCTCGTTCTTGGATTAATTTATGATTTTAACAAAAAGTTAACAAATTATTGTTTTATGAAAGAAAAGATACAAAGAAAAAATAAATAAAAGATACAAAAACTTACAAAAACAAAGTTTAAAACAAAAAAAGCTTAACACCCTAACAAAAACAAAGTTTTTGTTAGGGTGTTAAGCTTTTTTTGTCAGGTCAGGTTTTTGTCAGGTTTTTGTCAAATCAGTGTCAGGTTGGGGTGTCAGAATGCTCTCTCACATAAATACGAGAGAGAGCAGATATAGGACAAGGTATCTCACATTTACATATTTAACTATGTTCTTAATTTCTTGTCAATTTATAAGGATTTTTTATTATGGTAGACAAAAATTTTCCCAAGGATCTTGCTAAAAAGCAAATACAAAATAAAGGCCAATTTGAATCGTTTGTTGTGGAGACAAATGCTTCAGATCTTTTGGCTTTACAAAGAGAAGAATCGATAAAATTAAAGTGTGTGAAGATAATGCTTAAGTTTGACCGAGCTGCTAAAGAAAGACTTTTCGTACTTGATGATAGTATTATTCAGCACGAATGGTTAGATTCTACCATGCGGGGTTTTTCTGCAATAATGGCTGCAGCACACGTCGACTTGACAGAAAGCTACACTAGGTTCTTTCATGGAATTAAGTTGGAGAAATCTTTGGATTTAAACTCTCCACACCCTTCGAATGAAATATTGAGTCATCTTAGAGATTGGTGTACCATGATTCCAGTTCTTTGTGCTTGTGTTGTTAAACATTTGTGTGAAGCATTTATCTCAAACCGAATTCAATTACCTTGCTAGAGCCGAAAACTTGAAAAGTAAAGAAAATAAAGAGTTTCTAGCTTGGTATGCGAGTGAACAGACCATTTCTTATGCTTTTCCTACTAGTTATTCTACCGTCGAATATGGTTGTGACAGAAAATTAACGTCTATAACACCAAACGAGAATGTTGGCTGGGAATTATGGGACGGGGAGTTAAAAAATGCCGTTGCTTCAAAATTATTGACTCAGGAATATGGCTTACAAAACTATTCTTTGGTTAAGGTTAACTTGATTGAGTTTGTTTTTAGGGAAATTGCCCAGTTTGTATCGGTCCCGGCTTTGTTACAATTATCTAATTCAGAAGATAAGGGTGCGGATTGGCGTTTAGCAATGGAGCCTTTAGAAAAGGTTTACGATTTCGAAAGACTGGACGCTGTTTTGGACATGCTCTTGATAGTAGGTCTAGAGAGTGGAAACTTGCGGGACGACCTATATAAGATACCATTTTTGTATCGATTAGTTTATGATACGTTCCCTGATACAAGGTCTTTATCACAATCTGATTTTGATGTAAGGGTTCAAAAAGAAGGACTAAAAATAGTGGAGAATTTTACACCATTGGTAGAACTGCAATCTTTCTTAAAGCTAGTTGATAATGCACCAACCGTTTTTCCTGTCGCGTCTAGACCAGAATGTGAGAGACCTTCAACTAGAGACAAAGTATTGTTTCTTTTAAGCGAATATAAGAATGTAGTTATAACAATTATGGCTGCTTCTGTTGTATTACAAAAAATAGCAGCAGCAGTACCAGTTTCTTTAGAGGCGGACGGTGTCTTATTTTTAGTAGAATCACGGCACGCAGAGAAATTCATAACATCTGTCGTTGAGTCAGTAGATTATGTTACTAAAAACCTTCTAGGTTACATAGCACTGCTCAAGATTACTTTTTCAGGGAAACCTGATACAGTAATCTTATATAAAATTGATTTACTAACACCGACTAACACTGACTAACACTGACTAACAAAAGTTAAACATTTAACTAACATTGACTAACAAAAGTTAAACATTTAACTAACACTGACTAACAAAGGGTACCATTTTGACTAACACTGACTAACAAATGTTACCACTTTGTCTTGACAAACTCTGACAAACCTTAAAAAAACTTTGAGCATTATTAAATTAAAAGCTTAAGCTATATAAAACGTTATAGTCTTTAAAAAATAAACATTTCATGTAGCTTAAGCTTTTTAATTTTTATTATTAATCAAACATTTTATCTAAAATTTCTTTTTCTTCTGCTTTAACAGCTCTTTTTTTTTTTATAAAAGGTTTTTGGTTTGTCTTTTATACTTGAATAAAAATGATTGGATTTAGAAAAATTTTAATTATAGCTAAAAAAAAGTTAAAAATTACTTTAATGACTTTTATTTAAGAAATTCTAAAATATATACTAACTCAAAAAAAAACTTTTTTGCAAAGAAAAGAAACTATGACGGTATATAATTTGATTTTAGAATATTTATCTTATTTAAAATTTTTTTATTTTACGAAACCTGGAGTTTTGGGTTGATAATTTTTTAACTGTTTTTTGGTCCATTTTACTTTTTTATTATAAAAAGTAATTTCAAACCCAAAATAGGCAAAGATGACCAAAGTTTTGTCTTACACTTTTAGATTTAAAAGACTTTGGGTCTATTTGTTCTTCTTGGTTTCTTGTAAAAAGTTTATTTTTTCCAAAAAACGGTTATGGTAGAAAAACCATAAAATTGTATTAAAAATAAACTTTTTCATTACTAAAAATATAACAATTTATAAAAATTTTTAACAAAAAAAGTAAAACAAGAATCAAAAAGATACGGCAAATAATTATTTCTGTATTTTTTCTAACCTGACAAAAAAAACTTAACAAAAATAATATTTGAAACAAAAACAAAAATATTCTTTTTGTTTCAAATGCTTTGCATTTTTTGTCAGTGTTTTAAACTTTGTTTTTGTTAGAAAAGATAAGGGAAATCATGAAGGTCATGTTTACAATGATTAACGTATTTTTATAACAAAATTAAAAAAAATATTAACAAAAACTTAAAAAAATTTATGTCAATTGTAAAAGATGAAGATCAAATTTTCTCTGAAATTTATTTAAATTTTATGACTCAAACTTAGAAAATTTTACAAATAGAAAAGTTTTACTCTTTAGTTATAATTTGAAAAAACTCGGTTATTATCATTTGGTTAGTCTAATGACTACTCTACCTTTTTATTACTTGAGTGCATTCATACCTTTAAATGAAAAATATCTCGTAAGGCCGGATCCTAGAAGAACCATAATAGTCTATAGATTAGCAAATTCTATTTTAAAAATTTCTGCTTTACCAAATAAGCTTATTATTAGTATGAGTTTACAATACAACGTTCTTTCTAGTACACGACCTAGCCGTGTAGTCGTTGCGGATCTACAACTTAAAATTACTAGCATGCGTTTTAGAGGTCCTTTTTATAGAGCGAGATCCCAGTTTGTTTTTGTAGCTATACTAAGACGTCTACTTTAGCGATGATGTAAAGTCATATTATAGTAGCTGTAAGCGATGAAAACATTGTAAGAATGACAACAAGTTTCAAACAAAGTGAAATTCAAGTATCAAAGCGATATCTTTTGGCTCTACCTGAGTATAAAACCATGAATGTAGAAAGGAAGGTACACAAATTGCTTAAAATGTTGTCATCTAGTTCGCGACTGGAACCTTTAACTAAAATGATTAATTTTCAGGAATGTGCGGAAACAAAAGAAGGTATTCCTACATTAATTTTTAATGCTCAAGGTACACACGGTAGATATAAGCACAACAAAGGTATAACAAAGGCCATAAACAATGTTATTATATATTTTGTAACAACTAACCCAGACTTACATTTTTTATTAGAATATGAACCATCTGAGACAAAACATCCTAATCAAAAAAATCAGCTAGAATCTCTACTTTTAACACAATGGGAAGCTGGCGCGTATCAGCTTGGTAAAAATGATCATAAAAAAAAACTAGTGATCTAAACAATATCATGCCTTCAACCATTAAAACAATTTCCAAATGGTTTATCTATAATGGGGACCAGACGATTGATTATTTACAAAAATTATGGAACAAGGTTAATATTTATTTAATAAAAGTTTATTTCATCAAAACTTTTCGAATGATTAAGAATTATAATAAATCAAAAAGTAATAAATTTTTTTATTACTTTGAAATTATAATAACAAAAAGGGTTATTCACTACTTATTTTTAATATTTTTTATGACTTCAGACTATTATGAATCTTTTACCGAAAATTTTGAAGAAAATAATTTCGAAGCAAGTGATATAGAATTGTATCGAAATAAACAAAATTTTTGAACTGCTTTTTCGAGTCAATTATTTGGTAAAAAAGGAAAATATTTTTTTCCTGGGACCCCAAATGAAGCTTCTTTATTGATTTCTGTTTTAAATGAATTTAAAGATCAAAAACGTCTTTTTAGTATGTATAGCTTTTCTCCTTTTTTAAGAGACGAAATAAAAAATTGGCCTTATAACAAATTAACTTGTTCGGTACTTTATTATTATTTAAATATTGAAATAGCAAAAAATAATCTAAATTCTCAGGATTGGAGCATGATTGGTGATTTTATACAGTCTCCAGCAATTAGTCGAGATATTTTTTCTTTTGTAAAGTGCCACAATATTGTGAAGTTTTCATCAAAAAATCATATAATTTTGGGATTTATGAATTCTTTAATGTTTCCTCCCTACATTAATTATTGCAATAATCTGAAACCCTTAGAAAATGTTAAAATCCTTTATCGATTTTTAAAATTAGTAAATGTGGAAAAATTTACTATGCGCAATTTGATTAAAACGACAATTACAGAACAAAATAAAAAGGCAATAGTATATTTTTTAGAGAGTCTCTTCGACGAAAACGAAAATAATTAATTACTTTTTTATTATTCTTTAAATTATGTAATAAGTCAAATTGTAGATAAAAAGTATTAAACACAATCAAGGATAAAACAAAATTAAATGCGTAATAATTGTTACCCTTTATAAAAACTGGGTTTTTTGTCCAAAGTTACTGACAAAAAACCTGAAACCTAACAAAAAATATTTTTTAAAAACACAGCTTTTACAAACCTCTAATGAAATTTCTAAAAAAACTTGAAACACTGACCTGACAAAAAAAGCTTAACAAAAATAAGATTTGAAAGACTGACAAAAAATGCAAAGCTTTTTTTGTTAAGCTTTTTTGTTAAGCATTTTTTGTTTCAAATCTTATTTTTGTCCGTATTTTTGTTTCATCTGGGTAGACTTGAAGATCCTAGTTGTAGAGCTATATTTAAAACTTGTAAAGCTGAAGATTAAGGGTGTGAACTTCTAGTTGATACTCGTAGCGATATACCAGTCTTAAAGGTAACAAAACCCATATCTCTTAAATGACCCTTAACCTGAGATTTATTGAATCTTTCTGAACGTAGTATCCCTTCAAATATAAAACTTTCGTTAACACTATATTTTTAAGCCTTGCATTTATAAATAACATCAACTCTAGTTTCATTTTGCAGTCTTTCTTTAGCATGTCCTTGGGAAAATTTAATAGATTCACCTCTTGCTTCTCAGTCAGCCAAAAAGTTTTATTTTGCAATAGATAGTCTAGCAAATCCTAGATAGTGATCTGATCATTAAAGTTCTCTAAATTGTTTAACTTTTACTATAATTGATTCGTTGTAAATCAGAACTTCAGACTACGTTTTCCTTTCGGAATACTTCAGAATTATAGAATAGATGGCGGATAGCTTATGCCCACATTGTCTACAAAGCATTGCAGGTTTAGAATCTGTTGAATTTTTGATATTAGTTTTCTATCATTTTTGCTTCGCAAAAATGATAAGAGTTTAGAAATTGATTTTGTTTCTGTTTTTGCTAAATCCTGTTTGATCTCAATTTTTTTTTTTTTTAGAAGTAGTAAATAACTATAAAACACATTAAAAAGGCGGGTAACGTGACTCGAACACGCGACATTCTCGTTGGCAACGAGATGCTCTACCACTGAGCTATACCCGCATCTTTTTATTCTACCCTTTTGTTATTTATTATCCCCTTTTTTTTTTTTAATTTTGAAACAAAAACTTAAGCTAAAAACAAAACTATGTTACTAGTTTTAACAAAAAAAAAAAAATTTTTGTACGAATTTTTTTGTTACACAATGTGGGATAGAAAAAAAAAGCAGTTTAGAAGCACTTGTTTTACCTATTTTGTTTCAAAGCTTTGTTGTAAGATTTCCTGGCATCAAGCTATCTTCCCAAAAGGCCCCCCTTTCAGTATTGTGACTCCTAAAACGTTTAACGACCAAGTTCGGGATGGTTTGGTGTGGTTCCGATTTAGTAAAGACACCATAAATTTTTTATTCTATTAATTTGAAAATTAAAAAATATGTTATTTGAAACAAAAAAAGTTTGACAAAAAAAGCTTAACAAAAATATTATTTTTGTTAAGCTTTTTTTGTCAGGTTAATAAGAATTTTTTTCTTTTGATATTTTTTTTATAACAAACAAAAGATACGAGTTATAAGTATTACTTTTGAAACAAAAACAAAAATAATATTTTTGTCAGGTCAGGTTTTTGTCAGTATTTAAGTTTTTGATTAAAAACATGAGATAAAAATTACAAATTTTATAAACCTTTAATAAATATTTATTTAATTCAAAAAATGGAATTAAATAAATATTTATTAAAAGTTTTTAAAGGTCAAATTCAATCGGTCTGTTAGTATGTCTCAGCTACAACCATTGCTGGCCTTACACCTGACACCTATCAAACGGCTTCTCTTGCCGAGACCTCTAGAGAGCACTAATCTTGAGGTGGGCTTCCTACTTAGATGCTTTCAGCAGTTATCCGCTCCGCACTTGGCTACCCAGCGTTTCCCGTTGGAACGAGAACTGGTATACTAGTGGTGCGTCCTTCTAGGTCCTCTCGTACTATGGAAGGCTCCTCTCAATGCTCTACCGCCTACACCGGATATGGACCGAACTGTCTCACGACGTTCTGAACCCAGCTCACGTACCGCTTTCATGGGCGAACAGCCCAACCC